>OKGA01000004.1_pt1 | contig 232027 bp, 210 predicted proteins | sample 1611451 | NCBI WGS metagenome assembly OKGA01 (sample SAMN04436745, study PRJEB24849) | human gut metagenome | biome: human gut; feature: NICU; material: stool | host: Homo sapiens | place: USA: Saint Louis, MO | collected 2010-12-22
GCTGGGTTTAGAACGTCGTGAGACAGTTCGGTCCCTATCTGCCGTGGGCGTTGGAGAATTGAAAGGGGCTGCTCCTAGTACGAGAGGACCGGAGTGGACGCACCACTGGTGTTCCGGTTGTGTCGCCAGACGCATTGCCGGGTAGCTAAGTGCGGAAGAGATAAGTGCTGAAAGCATCTAAGCACGAAACTTGCCTTGAGATGAGTTCTCCCAGATTTAAAATCTGTAAGGGTTGTTTAAGACTAAGACGTAGATAGGTCTGATGTGTAAGCGGTGCGAGCCGTTGAGCTAACAGATACTAATTGCCCGAGAGGCTTAACTATACAACACTCAAGAGTTTTTGAGTGACAGACGAAACGAAGACGAGAGAAAGTTGAGAGTTTTTAGCTTGTGACTAATTTTGAAGAATGAATAGATGATAGAAGGTTATCAACGGAATATTCCGGCGGCCATAATGTGATGGACCCACCTGATCCCATCCCGAACTCAGAAGTGAAACGTCATCATGCCGATGGTAGTGTTGGGCTTCCCAATGTGAGAGTAGGTCACCGCCGGTTTTTTATTTGCTTAGTTTATTTTGTAAATACGATTTTAAACTAACCCTAATAAAATCAATTACTTAGATATTATTTTAAAGAAAACTTTGTATTTTGTTAGGGCGTTTAAGAAGTAAATTAAGCAAATAAAAGAATTTTTGGCAGCCATAGTGCGATGGTCCCACCTGATCCCATCCCGAACTCAGAAGTGAAACATTGTAACGCCGATGGTAGTGTTGGGTTTCCCAATGTGAGAGTAGGTCACTGCCAAACACCTAATTTGCGGAGTGGTAGTTCAGCTGGTTAGAATACCTGCCTGTCACGCAGGGGGTCGCGGGTTCGAGTCCCGTCCATTCCGCCAATCTTTCAAGCCTTCAACCAATGTTGAGGGCTTTTGTTTTATGAGAAACAGCCTTTCTATTTTCACATATCTAAAACAGCCCCATGAAATTAACTGATGCAATTATTGACGTTTTTTCCATTGATGGAGACTTAAGTCGTCATATTAAAGGATTTCGTCCTCGTGACGAACAATTGGAAATGGCTCAAGTAGTTGCTGAGGCAATTGAAAGTAAAAGTACTGTTATTGTCGAAGCCGGCACAGGAACAGGTAAGACTTTTGCTTATTTGGCGCCTGTATTGTTAGCGGGTAAAAAAACAATTATCTCCACCGGTTCTAAAAATCTACAAGATCAATTATTTAACCGTGATTTACCGGCTATTAAGAAAGCATTAGGATATAGCGGTAAAATTGCTTTATTAAAAGGGCGGAGCAATTATCTTTGTTTAGAGCGATTGGATCAGGTTATTGCTCAAGGTGTATTAGGAGATAAATCGGTATTAACTGATTTAAGCAAAGTTCGTCAGTGGAACAATGGCACGCAAAGTGGCGATTTAAGCGAGTGCATCGAATTAGCCGAAGATAGTCCAATACTTCCTCAGTTGACCAGTACAAGTGAAAGCTGTCTAGGCAGCGATTGTCCGAATTATGCCGAATGCTATATAGCGAAAGCGCGTAAAAAAGCATTAAATGCAGACTTAGTGGTTGTTAATCACCATATTTTCTTTGCCGATATGGCGGTGAAAGAAAATGGTTTTGGAGAGTTAATACCTAATGCGGAAGCCATTATTTTTGATGAAGCCCACCAATTGCCAGATATTGCTAGCCAATATTTTGGTCAGTCACTGACATCCCGTCAATTATTTGAATTATGTAAAGATATCAATATTGTTTATCGCACAGAATTAAAAGATATGCAGCAATTAGGCAATATTGCCGATACGTTACAGAAAATTATACAAGACTTCCGGCTATTATTAGGCGAAGGGAATCAACGAGGTAATTGGCGTGATTTATCCAAACAATCAATGGTGGCAAAAGCTTTTAATTTGTTACAGGAAAAATTGGCATTTTTAAGTGAAGTGATCAAACTGGTCCTCGGACGCTCGCAGACTTTGGATAGTATTTTTGAACGATTAGAGGCAATCAAAGTGCAATTAGAGCGCTTGGCGGAAACTAATGTTGTTGGCTACTGTTATTGGTATGAAACGATAGGGCGGCAATTCGGTTTGCATATTACACCATTAACGGTAGCGGATAAATTTGGTAGCCAAGTAGCCAATAAAGAAGCCGCATGGATATTCACTTCTGCAACCTTAGCCGTTGGTGGAGATTTTCAGCATTTTTGTCAACGACTTGGCATTAACTCCCATAAACAAAAAATTTTGCCTAGTCCGTTTAATTACTGTGAACAAGCATTATTGTGTGTGCCTCGTTATCTGCCTCCAACGAATCGCCCAAATACATTGACTGCTTTAGGGGAAATGTTATTACCATTGATTGAAGCGAATCAAGGGCGTTGCTTTGTTCTTTGTACTTCCTATGCAATGATGCGTGGTTTGGCTGAATATTTTCGGGCACAAAGTGAGCTTTCGATCTTATTACAAGGCGAAAGTGCTAAAACACAGCTGTTGACTCAATTTGTCGAAGGAAAACATAGTGTTTTGGTCGCAACTTCGAGCTTTTGGGAAGGGGTTGATGTGCGAGGTGATGCGCTTTCTTTGGTGATTATTGATAAATTACCTTTTACCGCGCCAGATGAGCCGCTATTGAAAGCCCGTATTGAAGATTGTCGTTTACAAGGTGGTGATCCTTTTAAAGATATTCAAATTCCGGAAGCGGTTATTGCTTTAAAGCAAGGGGTAGGTCGTTTAATTCGTGATGTGACGGACCGAGGGGCTGTTGTTATTTGCGATAATCGACTTGTTACCCGGGCTTATGGTGAGACTTTTTTGAAAAGTTTACCTGATGCAAAACGTACCCGAGATCTCCGCAAAGTGGTACAATTTCTGCAAAATAATCAAGCAAATGAATTATGACAAAAGTAACCCTATTAGCCTTAGATACCTCAACCGAAGCCTGTTCAGTTGCATTATTGCATAACGGCGAGAAAACTTATTTATACGAAGTTGCGGAAAGGACTCATACCAAGCGTATTTTGCCGATGGTTGAACAATTGCTTAGTCAATCGGGCATTAGTTTAAAACAAATTGATGCACTAGCATTTGGGCGCGGACCAGGAAGTTTTACCGGGGTTCGGGTAGGAGCCGGGATAGCCCAAGGGTTAGCTCTTGGGGCAGATTTGCCGGTTATTGCGGTTTCCGATTTACTGGCTATGGCACAAGCTGCGTTTGAGCTACAGGGTAAAACCAATATTGCTACGGCAATTGATGCACGCATGAATGAAGTTTATTTTGCTCAATTTTGTCATCAGCAAACATCAGTGGGTATGCAATGGCAGGAAATTGTTAAAGAACAGGTTTGTTCACCGGAGCAGGCAATTGCTCAATTAGATAAAGCCGCTTTTCGGGTTGGGACCGGTTGGGCAGCCTATGCACAATTCGCTCAGCAGGAATTAATAGGGTCCGAGATTATTCTACCGGATGCCCGTTTTATGTTGGATATTGCACTTACTGATTGGCAACAGGGAAAGTCAATTAGTGCATTAGAAATTGAGCCGGTTTATTTGCGTAATGAAGTGACTTGGCAAAAATTACCGGGAAGAGGCTAATTAGTAATTAAGGAGGATAAACGATGAATCAGCGAAAGTTTATTGTGACGACCTTACTATCAGTGACACTAACTGCTTGTGTCAATGCGCCGCAAGGATTACAGAAAGAACATTTTAATTTGCATTCGTTATCTCAAGTACAGCCATCGGACTATCAATGTCAATGTAAAACCATTCGGCTTGGCGGTAAGATCTTGAATGCAACCGCCTTGCCTAACCAAATGAAATTGGAGGTATTAAGTTATCCAATTTCTTCAGTGAGTGCGAAACCCTCGTTGGATATGCCATCGAATGGGCGTTTTATTACTTATATTAATGGCTTTATTGATCCTGCAACCTTGCAAGAACAATTTATTACCGTCGGTGGCCGATTAGAAAGACGCGAACAAGGCAAAATAGATCAGGCATCTTATACTTATCCGGTCATTAACGCCCAGCATTATCGACTTTGGCAACTAGCTCAGAGTTATTATTATCCTCACGACGATTGGGATGACTGGGGAGGATTCTGGAGACCTCGTTCAGCCTATTGGTTTGCCGAACCGGAAATTCGCTATTACTTATATTAGGCTAATGTTAAAATTTGCCTATTTTCCAATAACTTAAGGAACAACAATGGAAAAACCTTGGTTTTGTAATTATCCCGAAGGTGTCCTACAGCAATTAGATACCTCACAATATGATTCTATATTGGATATGTTGGATAAGGCGGTGCGTGAACACTCCGATCGTCCGGCATATATCAATATGGGACAAGTGTTGACTTTTCGTAAGCTGGAAGAGCGTAGTCGCGCATTTGCAGCCTATCTACAAAATGAATTTAAATTACAGCGCGGTGATCGTGTGGCATTGATGATGCCGAATTTACTGCAATATCCCATAGCCTTATTCGGTATTTTGCGTGCAGGTTTAATTGCCGTAAACGTAAATCCACTATACACCCCTCGCGAGTTAGAGCATCAATTGCAAGATAGTGGTGCTGTAGCAATTGTCGTGGTTTCTAATTTTGCCTCGACATTAGAAAAGATCGTATTCAATACCAATGTAAAACACGTTGTGCTCACCCGCATGGGCGATCAACTATCCTTTGGAAAACGTACTTTAGTGAATTTTGTCGTGAAATACGTCAAAAAATTGGTACCAAAATATAAATTACCAAATGCGGTGACATTTCGTGAAGTGTTGGCTATCGGTAAAAATCGCCAATATGTTCGTCCGCAGCTTGGTCGTGAGGATTTAGCTTTTCTACAATATACCGGTGGTACCACCGGGGTTGCCAAAGGAGCAATGCTTACCCACGGCAATATTATTGTTAACGTTTTCCAAGCTAAATGGATTGCCGAACCCTTTGTGGGGGATCATAAACGTGAGCGTTCCGCCATTTTAGCGTTACCGCTATATCATGTATTTGCCCTAACGGTGAACTGCATATTGTTTATCGAACTAGGCGTGACCGCTATCTTGATCACCAATCCACGGGATATTGATGGTTTCGTTAAAGAGTTAAAAAAATATCGTTTTGAAGCGATTACTGGGGTAAATACCTTATTTAATGCTTTATTGAATAACGAGTCTTTAAAAGAAGTTGATTTTTCCTCATTAAAACTTTCGGTCGGGGGTGGTATGGCAATTCAGCAATCGGTGGCAACCCGTTGGCATGATTTGACCGGCTGTTCGATTATTGAAGGCTACGGTATGACAGAGTGTTCGCCATTGATTGCCGCTTGTCCGATTACGGTGGTTAAACATAACGGTACTATTGGAGTTCCTGTACCAAATACCGATATTAAAATTATTGATGAAAATGGCAAAGAAGCTGCATTGGGTCAACCGGGGGAACTCTGGGTCAAGGGTGAACAGGTAATGAAAGGTTATTGGCAGCGCCCTGAAGCCACTGCTGAAGTGATGCATGACGGCTGGATGGCAACCGGTGATATTGTGGTGATGGATGAGGGCTACAGCCTACGCATTGTCGATCGTAAAAAAGATATGATTTTGGTATCCGGATTTAATGTTTATCCAAATGAGATCGAAGATGTGGTGATGTTGAATGAGAAAGTCACTGAAGTGGTCACGATTGGCGTACCACATCCGGTATCTGGCGAAACCATCAAAATTTTTGTGGTGAAGAAAGATCCTACGCTTACCCGTGAGGAACTGCGCAATCACTGTCGCCAATATCTAACAGCATATAAGGTACCGAAGGAAATTGAATTCCGAGATGAACTACCGAAAACCAATGTTGGTAAAATCCTCCGCCGTGTATTACGGGACGAAGAAATCGCCCGCCGTGCCGGCCACTAATCCACAAAGGGGATATTACATATCCCTTTTTTTATTTAAGAGTAAAAATGATTAAAGAAGTGCAAACCGCCGCGCCTTATGTATTGATTGAGAATGACCAGGCATTGGCCGAATGTTGTTGGCAGGCCATGCAACAAAGTGTCGTTGCCTTGGATACGGAGTTTGTTCGGGTATCCAGTTATTATCCTCATTTGGGGCTGATTCAATTATATGATGGAAACCAAGTCAGCCTTATTGATCCCCTGTGTATTAGCGATTTTGGTCCTTTTGTTGAACTGTTGACAGCGCCTGCGGTAACAAAGGTGCTACATGCCTGTAGCGAGGATCTGTTGGTGTTTTTACAGGAGTTTGATGTATTACCCGAACCAATGTTAGACACTCAAATTATGGCGCGCTTTTTAGGTTTTTCCTCCTCCATGGGATTGGCCAAACTGGTGCAACATTATCTTGGCTTGGAAATTGATAAGGGAGCAACCCGTACCAATTGGCTCAAACGGCCGCTTTCACCGGCCCAGTTGCAATATGCGGCAGGGGATGTTTGGTATTTATTGCCGATTTATCAACAGATGCGCCAAGCGTTGCAGCAAACACCATGGCTTGAAGCGGTTTATGATGATTGCCGTTTGGCATTGATGAAAACCACTAAATTGGACGATAAAAATCCTGAGCTGGCGTATTTGGATATACCGAATGCCTGGAAACTTAATCCGCTTGAATTGGCGCGTTTACAGTTACTTGCCAAATGGCGTTTAGAAACGGCGATGCAGCGGGATTTAGCTCAATCCTATGTGGTGAAAGCGGAAAGTTTATGGAAAGTCGTTAAACATAATCCACACAATACCTCGGAAATGTTGAGTCTGGGGCTGACGGAAAGTGAAGTACGGGTGCGCGGCAAGAAAATGCTGCAGTTGCTGGCGGCTGCCCGCAAGATCAAACCTTATGATTATCCGCCACGAATTGCTCGTTTAGTGGATGAGCCCAATTACAAGCGAGCGATGCGCTTATTGCAGGAAAAAGCTTTCGAGCTCACCCCCCAAGGACTTACACTAGAAATTCTGGCCAGTAAGCGGAGCTTGGAGGATCTTCTACGTTGGGCTTGGAAAACGCCGCGCAATCAGGATAAATTACCCGATTTATTGATTGGCTGGCGACGGGCAATCGGTCTTAAATTACTTGATGCTCTAGATGCAATGGCAAAATAGCCAGAATATTGGTAAAAATAGGGTTTTAAAATCAACTGTAATGAAATCAATGACTTACGTTGCATTTTTGGAAAAACTCCGATTTTCATGGGGGCGTTTAAAATGAAAAAGAGATAGCTTCGGCTATCTCTTTTCGTTTATGGGAAAGTTTATTTACCCCAAACCTCTTCAGCAATATCACGGATGAATTCCAATTTTTTCCATTGTTGTTCTTCCGTCAAAATATTGCCTTCTTCGGTTGAAGCAAAACCACATTGCGGACTGAGACAAAGTTGGTTGATATCCACGTATTGCGCCGCTTCTTTGATGCGAGCGATGATTTCATCACGATTTTCCAGTTCCCCCGATTTCGAGGTAACCAAGCCAAGCACCACTTGTTGGTTTTTAATAAAGCGTAATGGTTTGAAATCACCGGCACGATCGCTGTCGTATTCCAAGAAAAAACCATCAACATTACAATGGCCGAATAGCGTTTCCGCAATAGGCTCATATCCTCCGGCAGAGAACCAGGTTGAACGGAAATTACCACGACAAATATGCATTGTAATAGCGAGATCCGCCGGTTTTGCAGCGACAATTTTGTTAAGCATATAAACATAGTCTTTGGCGATTTGTGCCAAATCCAGACCGCGTTCGCTATAGCTTTTACGTTTGCCCTCAGCACAGAATTCGCCCCAGCTGGTATCATCCAATTGTAGATTGCGACAACCTAATTGATAGAAGGTTTGCATCGCAACAATATAAGCATCGGCAATATCATCCAGTAGCTGCTGATTGTTATTTTGATAACGGGTAATCGGTTGATAATCGGTGGCGCGTACAGTGCAAATCAAATGTAGCATGGATGGTGAAGGAATGGTTAATTTCACCTCAGTTGTACCAGCAATGCGATGTAGTGAACGGTAATGTTCAATAAATGGGTGATTTGCCGGGAAACCGATTTGATCAACAATTTTTAAAGTTTTTGGGCGTACGCTGTGATGTTTAAATTGCACCGAAAATTTATCCACATCGATTTCTTGCACACCATCCAATGCAGCCAAGAAATCCAAGTGCCAGAAGGTGCGACGAAATTCACCATCGGTGACGGCATGCAAACCGACATTTTTTTGATGCTCAACTAATTTGGCAATTTCTGTATCTTCCACTTGGCTTAAATCGGCACAGGAAATATCGCCGCAACTACATTGGCTACGGGCCTGCTTTAACGCTTCCGGACGTAAAAAGCTACCGACAATATCAAATCGATAAGGGGCCGATGTGCGGATTGTTGCGTTAGGAAAAAGTTTGCTCATTATTCACTCCTTAGTATTGTCGGCACAAAACGGCGTCGATTTTAACAGAAATCAGTTATTTTCGGAATGTTTAGACGTCTAGATGGATGTGAATTAAATTGATAATAAGATGAATCAAATTGATAGAGTAAGAAAAGACATAAAAAAACGGCATCTTGTGAAGCAAGATGCCGAATGATTATTTATTAATTAAGCTTGAGTAGCTTGGATTGCGGTTAATGCGATGGTGTACACAATATCATCAACCAATGCACCACGGGACAAGTCATTTACCGGTTTACGCATACCTTGTAGCATTGGGCCGATAGAGACTAAATCTGCAGAACGTTGAACCGCTTTATAAGTGGTGTTACCGGTATTCAAATCAGGGAAGACGAATACGGTCGCTTGACCTGCAACAGGGGAGTTTGGTGCTTTTGAACGAGCAACATCTTCCATTACTGCTGCATCATATTGTAATGGACCGTCGATGATTAAATCAGGACGTTTTTCTTTAGCAATACGGGTTGCTTCTTTCACTTTCTCTACATCCGCACCACTACCGGAAGTACCGGTGGAATAAGAGATCATGGCCACTTTAGGATCGATGCCAAAGGCTTTCGCAGAATCGGCAGATTGAATTGCGATTTCCGCTAATTGTTCTGCATTTGGATCTGGGTTTACTGCACAGTCACCATAAACTAATACTTGATCCGGTAACAACATGAAGAAGATCGATGAAACGATAGAGCTACCAGGAGCTGTTTTGATGATTTGCATCGGTGGGCGAATAGTGTTTGCGGTAGTATGTACGGCACCGGAGACTAAGCCGTCAACTTCATTTGCTTCAAGCATCATAGTACCTAGTACTACGGTGTCTTCCAATTGTTCACGAGCTGAAGTTTCAGTCATTCCTTTCGCTTTACGCAATTCTACTAAACGAGCAACGTAGTTTTCACGGACATCAGCAGGATTGATGATAGTGATGCCTTTACCTAAGGTAACGCCTTGAGCTTCTGCAACACGTTGCACGGAGGCAGGATCTGCTAATAATACACATTCTGCAATACCACGTTCGGCACAAAGCACCGCGGCTTTAATAGTACGAGGTTCGTCACCTTCAGGTAATACAATACGTTTTTTCGCAGCACGGGCAAGTTCGGTTAATTGATAACGGAATGCCGGAGGAGAAAGACGACGTAAACGGCCGGAACCTGCAGCAATATCATTTACAAAGGCCGCATCTAATTTTTCGCTAGTGTAGCGTTTGATATTTTCGATACGTTCTTTATCATCAACCGGCACTTCCAAATTGAAGCTTTGTAGACTTAATGCAGTTTGCCAGGTGTTTCCTTCAATACGGAAAATCGGTAATTTGGTGTTTTCAAATACGTGGTGGCACAATTTTTTGATTTGTGGATCAATTTTGTAACCGCCAGTTAATAAGATACCACCGATTTCAATGCCGTTAGATGCAGCAAGAGCAGCTGCAACAATGACATCTGGACGATCTGCTGATACGACTAACAAACTACCTGCACGGAAGTGTTCAATCATGTTTGGTAGGCTTCTTGCACAGAATGTAATACCACGGATACGGCGATTGATATCACCTTCGTTTAGAATTGCTGCCCCAAGGTGTTTTACTAGATCAACGGCACGGGTAGCGATTAATTCAGCACTCCATGGAATGCAGGCTAAGAGTTTGATTGGGCCTTGAGCGAATAATTTAACTAATTCATTTTCGCTGTTGTGGCTGTGTTGGTAAGCATCAAAAATTTCACTTAAATCAGGACGGGTTCTGCCGGATTCATCTACTGGAGCATTAAATTTATTAACGATCACACCAAGTAGGTTTTTGTTTTCTTTACCGCCGAATAGGGAGGCTGCGGCTTCAACGCGTTCTTTTAATTGGCTTGGAGTTTCGGTTGCCGGTGCTGCGACTAATACGATTTCTGCATCTAGGGCTTGCGCAATTTCGTAGTTTAAGCGGTTGGCATAACCATGTTTACGGGTTGGAATCAAACCTTCTACAATGAGGATTTCATTGTTTTTAGCCAGTTGTTGATGGTTTTCAACAATTTTTTCTAATAAAACATCAGATTGGTTTTGACCGATTAATTGCTCTGCAGTACTAAGCATGAAAGGTTCGGCAGTTTCCAATGCTGTACTGGTACGCACGATAGAGGTTGTGCGATCCAATTTATCTTCGCCAGAACTTGGTTGAGAAATTGGTTTCATGAAACCAACTTTGGCACCTTTTTCTTCAAGGGCTTGAATTAAACCAAGACTTACGCTGGTTAAACCAACGCCTGTACTAACAGGAATAAGGATAATTGTACGGGACATAATAAACCTTAATTAATTATTGAATGATAAAAATAAAAACTGCCGAAAATTTCGGCAGTTTAGAGTGATTAGAAGCTTAATCTCGCAGTGTCTTGTGCAATTACGAGTTCTTCGTTGGTTGGAAGAACGATTGCTTTGAATTTAGAATCATCAGCAGTAATTACGCCTTCTTTACCAAAGCGAGCAGCGAGGTTACGCTCGTGGTCTAGTTTTACACCGAATAATTTTAAATGATTCAATGCTAATTCACGAACGTGAGCGGAGTTTTCACCAATACCACCAGTAAATGCGATCGCATCTAAATGGTCATCACCTAAAATAGCCATATAGGCACCGATGTATTTTGCTAAACGATAGCTGTAAACATCTAATGCACGCTTAGCTTCAGGTTTGGATGCATCATCGTAGTTATCTTCGGCATAACGACAGTCGCTGGTCACTTGAGTTAAACCTAAAAGACCTGATTTTTTCACTAAGGTGTCTTCGATTTGATCCATTGACATGCCTAAATTTTTGTATAGATAGAATACGATTGCTGGGTCGATATCACCACAACGAGTACCCATCACTAAGCCTTCTAACGGAGTTAAGCCCATTGAAGTATCAATACATTGACCATGACGAACGACAGAAACAGAACCACCATTACCTAAGTGACAGATAATAGCATTTACTTGATCTGCAGGTTTACCTACACGTTTTGCAATTTCACGGGAAATAAAGAAGTGGCTTGTACCGTGGGCGCCATAGCGACGTACACCGTGTTCTTGGTATAAAGAGTATGGAAGCGCGTAAAGGAATGCTTCTTCAGGCATAGTTTGGTGGAATGCCGTATCAAACACAACAACGTTTTTATCTTTTAAGTGCGGGAATGTTTTGAACGCTTCACGAATACCAATTAAATGAGCAGGGTTGTGAAGTGGTGCGAATTGAGCAGCTTCTTCAATGCCTTTAACAACTTCATCAGTCACAACTACAGATTGGGTATATTTTTCACCGCCGTGAACGATACGGTGACCAATCGCCGCAATAGAGTTTTTAAGCTCATCAGTCATGATGTTTGATGCGATAAAGTTAAGTGCTTCGGTATGTGCAGCACCGGCACCAAGATCAGCATTACCTTTTTCACCATTAATTTTCCATTTGATGCGAGCTTCCGGAAGGAAGAAGGCTTCTGCCAGACCGGATAATTTTTCATCACCTGTCGCAGGATCTAAAATGGCGAATTTTAAAGAGGAACTGCCACAGTTAAGGATTAGAACTAATTTAGACATAAGAACCCTATCTTATCGTTGAGGTTAGAGAATATCGTTTATCGCTCAAGCGATAAAAGACACGAAAATCGACGCATAGGATACACCTTTTAGCGAGGAAAATAAATTCGTGGCCGCATAAAAAACGGATCTTTGCTAACAATGTGGAAAATTTAAACGTTCTTTACTGTGTAATGACAAGGGAATTTAAAACCAGTATGATCGGCGCCCTTAAAATGCAGGTAATCGCATTGATTTTCTGTGTACTAGTAGGGAGATTTTGTGGCACTTTTGGTAACGTTAAAAGCCGGCCAGCGATATTTGCAGAATTGGCCGTTAAATCCCAAATTAGCAATGATTTTTGCTGAAAATCGAGTAATTAAAGCAACTCGTTTTGCTGAACGGGTAATGCCTTTTATAGCGGTATTTGCGATTTGTTGGCAGCAATTGTATGGCAACGGGGAAATTATGGCATTGGCCGCCTCGATATTAACTGCCATTTTTGCACTGTGTATTCCGTTACAAGGGCTATACTGGTTGGGAAAACGGGCTCAGACTAAGTTACCTGATGCTACGGTGGTTGTTTTTAAAGATATTCTCACTCGTTTGGAACAAAAAGGGATTAATCGAATAGCCCCCGTAGAGCCAAGATTTCAAGATTTAGCAGAGGTTTTACGCTTGGCTGAGAGTCATTTGTCATCGGACTTCTGGGAATCCATCTAATTGACGCAAACGTTTTCCTTTTTTTTATGTTTTCTGTAGAATAGCGCGGTCGTGCAGCCGACCCGTTGGTTTAAGAGGGTTATTTAATGATCGATTATATTATTATTGGCATCATCGTTTTTTCTATTATTGTCAGTTTATTACGAGGCTTTGTTCGGGAAGTAATGTCTCTTGCCAGTTGGGTTGTCGCCTTTATTGTGGCCAGTCAATTTTATCCGTATCTAGCGGTCCATTTAGAACAAATCGAGTCTTTGTATATTCGTAATGCTACGGCCATCGGTATTTTATTTGTCGCAACTTTGATTGTCGGTGCCATCATTAATTATGTTATTGGTCAATTGGTAGATAAAACTGGATTGACCGGTACTGATCGCGTATTAGGCGCTGCATTTGGTTTTTTACGTGGTGTGTTGATTGTTGCCGCTATCTTATTTTTCTTGGATACGTTTACTAATTTTGAACAAACCGAGTATTGGAAGGAATCACAACTCATTCCGCATTTCGGTTTTATCATCGAATGGTTTTTTCAACAATTGCAAGCCAGCTCTAGTTTTTTAAACTCAACCTTAAAACAGTAAGGATTAACCTCTATGTGTGGAATTGTCGGTATTGTTAGCCAAACTCCGGTTAATGAATCTATTTATGCAGCCTTAACCCTATTACAACATCGTGGGCAAGATGCTGCAGGGATTATTACGGTAGATGAGGAAAATCGTTTCCGTCTGCGTAAATCTAACGGTTTGGTTAGTGATGTATTCCGTCAAGAACACATGTTGCGATTGCAGGGAAATAGCGGGTTAGGCCATGTACGCTATCCAACAGCTGGAAGTTCAAGTGTATCTGAGGCACAACCGTTTTATGTAAACTCTCCTTATGGATTAAGCTTAGTCCATAACGGCAATTTAACAAATTCAAGCGAACTTAAAGAAACTCTTTTTAAACAGGCTCGTCGTCATGTAAATACCAATTCTGATTCTGAATTATTGCTTAATATCTTGGCGAATCATTTAGATAAAATTAATAAGGATCATTTAACCGCGCAGGATATTTTTCAAGCGGTACGTGAAACTCATAGGGATATTCGCGGAGCCTATGCCTGTTTAGCGATGATTATTGGTCATGGCATCGTTGCTTTTCGTGATCCTTTTGGTATTCGCCCACTAGTTTTAGGTAAAAGGGTGGAAAATGGAAAAACTGATTATATGTTTGCTTCGGAGACAGTGGCATTAGATATTGTTGGTTTTGAATATGTTCGTGATGTCGCGCCAGGGGAGGCCGTTTACGTGACCTTCGAAGGTGAACTTTATAGTGAACAATGTGCCGAACATGCGGTCTTAAAGCCGTGTATTTTTGAATATGTTTATTTTGCCCGCCCGGATTCAATCATGGATGGTGTGTCTGTTTATGCCTCCAGGGTGCATATGGGAGAAAAATTAGGGCAGAAGATTGCCCGTGAATGGCAGGATGAAATTGCTGATATTGATGTAGTAATTCCTGTACCTGAAACTTCAACGGATATTGCGTTACAAATTGGTCGAGTATTAAATAAACCTTATCGTCAAGGTTTTGTAAAAAATCGCTATGTAGGTAGAACCTTTATTATGCCTGGGCAAGCGCAACGCATAAGTTCTGTTCGTCGCAAGTTGAATACGATCAAAGCAGAATTTAAAAATAAAAATGTTTTGTTGGTGGATGATTCGATTGTACGCGGCACCACTTCAGAACAAATTGTAGAAATGGCTAGAGCCGCCGGTGCGAAAAAGGTTTACTTTGCTTCTGCAGCCCCAGAAATTCGTTATCCAAATGTTTATGGTATTGATATGCCGACTAAACATGAACTGATCGCATATGGTCGAGATGTTGATCAAATAGCCCGTTTGATAGGGGTGGATAAATTGATATTCCAAGATCTTGAAGCGTTGAAGGAATCAGTGCTACTGGAAAATCCGGCTATCCAAGGTTTTGATTGTTCCGTTTTCACCGGGGAATATATTACCGGTGATGTAACTGAACAATACTTAGAGAGTATTGCGTCGCAACGTAATGACTTAGCGAAGAAAAAACGCGAAAAAGATGCTACGAATCTGGAGATTCACAACGAGAATTGATTCGGAGTTTTATTAGTCTATTGCGGCCGCTTAGGTTCTTCCATTTGGAGAACATTACAAAGCGGCCGTTTTTATTGTGGTAAAGGAAATGTTAAAGGTGAAAAAATCTTTTTTATTGTTATTAGGAGCATTGATTTCGTTTAATGGCAGAGCAGAAATTTCATCGCCAATAGAAAATAGCCAAGCAGTTGTACAGACGCATCCCAAAGAAAGCGGTTTAATGCTCGATATTGCAAGGCATTTCTATCCGCCGGAAGTTATCAAATCTTTTATTGATACTTTAAGTGAAGCCGGCGGTACTTTTTTACATTTACATTTTTCCGATGATGAAAATTATGCTTTAGAAAGCGAATTATTAAATCAACGAGTGGATGGAGCAATACAAAAAAACGGAATTTATATTAATCCGCTTACCCAAAAACCTTTTTTAAGTTATCAACAAATTAAAGATATTAAGGACTACGCAAAATTAAAAGGGATTGAAATTATTCCAGAATTAGATAGCCCAGCTCATATGAGAGGAATTTTTCGTTTATTGCAAAATGCGAAGGGTAAAGATTATGTGCAGTCAGTGGCCTCGCCACAAGTCTCTGATGAAATCAATATGACTAATCCGCAAAGTATTGCATTTATACAGGACTTATTGGATGAAGTGATTAATGTATTTGCTAATAGTAGCCGCCATATACATATTGGTGGGGATGAATTTGGTTACGATATTAATAATAACGAAGAATTTATCGGTTATGCCAATACATTAACTGAATTTTTACGGCAAAAAGGATTAAAAGCTCGTATGTGGAATGATGGGCTTATTAAGAAGAATTTAGACAAATTGGATCCTAGCATTGAAATTACCTACTGGAGTTTTGATGGAGATAAACAGGATCAGCAGGAAGTGAAACGCTTACGTAGTGCGCGAGCAGCATTACCGGATTTATTGACAAAAGGATTTAAAGTACTGAACTATAATTCCTATTATTTATATCTGACACCGGAATCGGCCACGGCTTTTCCTAAGGATGCAGAATTTGCTAAGAACGACTTATTAAAAAATTGGGATTTAGGCGTTTGGGATGGCGAGAACAAGCAAAATAAAGTTGCTAACTCAGAAAACCTAATTGGTGCAGCATTATCAATTTGGGGCGAAAATGCAAAGGCGCTAAAAAGCGAGAATATTCAAAAAGACTCTAAACCATTGTTAAAAGCGGTCATACAAAAAACGAATCTTGCCAGTCAGTAGCAAAATAAAAAACGTCCGGTAAAGGACGTTTTTTATTGGTAATGAATTATAAATTTGGGCGAACACCAAGTGTGTGACAGATAGCGTAGGTTAACTCGCTGCGGTTTAAGGTATAAAAGTGGAAATCATGGACACCTTCGCGGGATAACACTTTTACCATATCCATTGCAACACTAGCCGCAACCAGATTACGGGTGGTTTGATCGTCATCCAATCCTTCGTAGGCTTTTGCCAACCAGGTTGGAATTTTCACATTTGTGAATGATGCCATTTTTTGCAGTTGTTTGAAGTTTGTTACCGGTAAAATTCCCGGAACGATTTCAGTATCAATTCCGATGGAAGCACAGCGATCACGGAAACGTAGGTAATTTTCAATATCAAAGAAAAATTGTGTAATAACGTGATTCGCACCGGCATCAATTTTACGTTTTAAATTGATGAGATCTGCCTGTGCTGATTTAGCCTCCGGATGCACTTCCGGATAGGCTGCAACAGAAATATCAAAATCCGCTACGGAACGGAGGAGTTCAACTAAATCTGCCGCGTAAAATGGTTTTTTATCATAACCAGCCGGAATATCACCACGTAGTGCAACAATACGACGGATACCGCTAGCCCAATAATCTTTAGCGATTTGTTTGAGTTCTTCCGGTGTTGCATCAATACCGGTTAAATGGGGCGCTGCTTCAAGTCCTGTTTCTGACTTTATGGCTTTAACAATACTGTGAGTTCTATCCCGTTCGCCTGAATTTGCGCCATAGGTGACGGAAACGAATTTTGGCTTAAGGGTTTTTAAACGATGAATGGAGTCCCATAGCATGTTTTCCATTTTTTCATTTTTCGGCGGGAAGAATTCAAAAGAAACATTAATTTTTTTGTTGTTAATGTCGGCAATATGTTGATTGAGAGTATCAATTTCTTTGGCATAACTCATGGCGCACCTTCTTATTATTGTTTGGCTTGTAACAGCATCATAGATAAAGCTTTTGCATGCGTCAATTTCAATCATTTCATAAAAGTAATGAATAAAATTAATATTTACTGCAATTGATAGGCATTTTAAAAGAAAATGGATTTATTTGCACAAAAAGTTAGCATTTCCGCTCAAAATCGGTATAATGCGCCGACCCTGTAAATGCACGGATTCCCACCGTGCATTATTTTATCGAGATCACACTCGAAGGGGTGATGATTGAGATCAATGGTTGTGTTTCATCTGAAACACTGGGTATCAAACTAATATTTTGGTAATTAATTAATGAAAACTTTTGTAGCAAAACCGGAAACAGTAAAACGTGACTGGTATGTGGTAGATGCGACAGGTAAAACTTTAGGTCGTTTAGCTACTGAATTAGCACGCCGTCTTCGTGGTAAACACAAGGCTGAGTACACTCCACACGTAGATACTGGTGATTACATCATCGTTATCAACGCAGACAAAGTGGCAGTAACTGGTCGTAAAGAAACAGATAAACTTTACTACTGGCACACTGGCTATGTAGGTGGTATCAAACAAGCGACTTTCAAAGAAATGATCGCTCGCCGTCCTGAAGCGGTGATTGAAATTGCGGTTAAAGGTATGTTGCCAAAAGGCCCATTAGGTCGTGCAATGTTCCGTAAATTAAAAGTGTATGCGGGTGCAGAACACCAACACGCAGCACAACAACCACAAGTTTTAGATATTTAATCACGAGGTTTAGGATATGGCAGAGAATCAAAACTACGGCACTGGTCGCCGCAAAAGCTCTTCAGCTCGTGTATTTATCAAACCGGGCAGTGGTAAAATCACTATCAACCAACGTGAATTAGACGTGTATTTCGGTCGCGAAACTTCTCGTATGATCGTTCGTCAACCGTTAGAGTTAGTTGAGTTACTTGATAAATTAGACCTATACATCACTGTTAAAGGTGGTGGTATTTCTGGTCAAGCGGGTGCAATCCGTCATGGTATTACCCGTGCATTGATGGAATACGATGAAACCCTTCGTCCTGCACTTCGTGCAGCCGGCTTCGTTACTCGTGACGCACGTCGCGTTGAACGTAAAAAAGTGGGTTTACACAAAGCACGTCGTCGTCCACAATACTCCAAACGTTAATTTTTACGTTTACAAAAGCCGCGGTTATCGCGGCTTTTTTCTTGTCTTTTTTTCTTAGCTTTTTTATCTCATCTCTAGACTTCAAGCTTTTTCGTTAAATTCATTTGTAGTAATATACGCCCCACTTTTTTCTTTTTTCATGAATTATTTTAATGAAACCAACATTTCTTGAATTGCGCCATCTGAAAACCCTGCTTGCATTAAAAGAAACCGGGAGTGTGTCGCAAGCTGCCAAACGGGTTTACCTCACCCAATCGGCATTATCCCACCAGATTAAATTAATTGAAGAACAATTTGGCCTAGCGTTATTCGAGCGTAAGAGCAATCCATTACGCTTTACGGCTGCGGGCGATCGTCTGATTCGCCTAGCGAATGATATTATTCCTAAAGTTGTGGATGCCGAGCGGGATTTAATGCGGGTTAAACAAGGTGATGCCGGACAGCTGCGCATCGCTGTCGAATGTCATACCTGCTTTGATTGGTTAATGCCGGCGATGGATGCATTTCGCGCCCATTGGAGTCTGGTGGAATTGGATATTGTTTCCGGCTTTCATACGGATCCCGTTGGCTTGCTCTTATCCCACCGGGCTGATTGGGCGATAGTGTCTGAAGTGGAACAAAATGAAGATGTGATTTTTAAACCGCTGTTTTCCTATGAAATGGTAGGCATTTGCGCGAAGGATCATCCGTTGGCTAATAAAGAAATTTGGCAGGCGAGTGATTTTGCTGAAGAAACCTGGGTTACCTATCCGGTCCCTGATGATATGTTGGATTTATATCGTCAGATTTTAAAACCTCAAGGTATTAATCCGCCCCGCCGTACTACCGAATTGACGATTGCTATGATTCAATTAGTGGCCAGCCGTCGCGGTATTGCTACAGTACCTTATTGGGCAGCATTACCTTATTTAGAAAAAGGTTATGTGGTGGCGCGTAAAATTACGGAGGATGGCTTATACAGCAACTTGTATGCAGCTATTCGTAAAGAGGATGAATCCTTAGCCTATATTGAGGACTTCTATCAAACCGTGAAAAGTCAAAGTTTTTCCACCTTGCCTGGTTTATCGGTATTGGAGTCCTAATGCAGTCCGAACGGTTTTTACGTATTAAAAATGCTGCTTTGGCTGCGTTTCCTTATAGTTTGCCAATGGTGACCGGTTTCCTTTTTATTGGGATTGCTTACGGCATATATATGAAAGCCTTGGGATTCGGTATCTGGTTCCCGTTATTGATGGCATTATTAATTTATGCCGGTTCCGTTGAGTTTATTGCGGCAGGTGCATTGGTTGCGCCTTTTTCACCACTCAGTGTGGCATTGATTACCTTAATGGTGAGTGGGCGGCAAATTTTTTACGCCATTTCCATGCTGGAAAAATACGGCCGTTATCTGGGAAAAAAACGTTGGTACTTAATTAGTTCCTTGGTGGATGAATCCTTTTCCCTAAATTATTTGGCGCAACCGGAAAAGCATATTGATAAAGGTTGGTATATGTTTTTTGTCAGTTTTTACCTGCATATCTATTGGGCTATGGGCGCCGCACTAGGTAATGTGTTTGGCAAGCTGATTCCGGTGGATTTAAAAGGCGTGGAATTTGCCATGACAGCACTTTTCTTGGTGATTTTTGCGGAAAACTGGTTGAAGGAAAAATCCCATGAAAGCTCATTACTCGGCCTAGCAATTGCTTTTTTATCATTGCTGATTGTTGGACAGCAGCATTTTTTGATTCCAACACTTTTCGGTATTTGGATTGTGCTTACCGTGCGGCGGCCAAAATTGGCCTCTAAATTGGAGGCATTACAATGACATTAAATGAACAAATCATCACGGTTGCTATTTGTGTCGTCTGTGTGCAGCTAAGTCGTTGGTTACCTTTTTGGTTTTTCCCGGCCAATCGACCGGTGCCGGAATATATTCGCTATTTAGGTAAAGTGTTACCGGCCGCAATGTTTGGAATGTTGGTGGTGTATTGCTATAAAAATATTGATATTTTCGGCCCTCACCACGGTTTGCCCGATTTCCTAGCCGGAGCCTTGGTATTAGGGCTGCATTTCTGGCGTAAAAACATGTTTTTGTCGATTGCGGCCGGCACAGTGTTTTATATGTTTCTGGTACAACAGGTGTTTGTATAACTCACCTGGCTTCTATGATTAACGCGGGCAACTTGCCCGCGTTATGTTTTCTAAAACGCCCCTTCGAAATCAAAAGTTTTTCAGAAAACGAGAGCTAAGTCATTGATTTTATTGGTGTTGGTCTAAAAATGTATTTTTGCCTGGCGTAGCGAGATTTCACCGGCGCTGAAATGCTGAATCTGTCCATCGATTGTTACCAATAAATGTCCTTGGGAATCGATACCACATTCTTGGCCACTTTCTATTGTATCTGCTTTTAATAGATTGACCGTCTGCCCGGCATAAGCATTACGCGTTTGCCAACGTTGCTGAAATGCGCCATTAATCCCCGCGTGGGCAAAGCGTTCGATTTCCCGATAAATCGCAGGAATGACGGCGATAAGTGCCTGAGTGCGATCGGTTTGTGGATCGATGTCGTAAAGTGAGGCGCTAGCTCGTTCAAGGGCGAGTTCGGAGGGCAGTTTGGCATTGATGCCGACACCAATCACCAATTCCCGACGACCGTTACGATTGCTGATAACATCTAACGAAATGCCCGCCATTTTGGCATCTTGATATAGCACATCATTTGGCCATTTCACCTGTGCGCCAAAGGTTTCGGCAATGGCCAAACCGATTGCCAAACTTAAACCTTCAAGGCGCTCATCGGCTTCTAAGGTCCAGTAAAAACTAAAAATAAGTTGGCCGCCAAAAGGGGAGAGCCATTGATTGCCGCGACGACCGCGACCGGCGGTTTGAAATTCAGCCAGACAGAGCGCCCCTTTCTGTAGTGTAGTCCGTTGCTGTTCGATAAAGTCATTGGTTGAAGAAAGTATCGGTTGATAAAATACTGGAAACGATGGCAGCGCTTGCCGCAGAGCTTCAATATCCAGTAAAGGCAATATGGGAATAAGGCAAAGATTATCTGCCTGATGCTCGATATTGACGCCTAAGGTTTTTAGACGATGGCATGCATCGAGCAGCTGAGAGGGGGATAAATTGAGTTTACGCTGAATTTCTGCGCAGGATTTTGGACGGCAATCGGCCATTAAATTCAACAATTCGATATTCATGCTTTCTCCAAGAAAAATTGCCCGCTAATGCTACCATAAAAGCAAAAAATTTATTTACAACAAAGGGCAATATCTATAGAATGCCGCCGCAATATTTTTCAGTTAAACCTCAATAGAGAGAATATTGCAATGCTTAGAATCAAACAAGAAGCGCTGACTTTTGACGATGTGTTACTCGTCCCTGCGCACTCCACAGTTCTTCCGAATACAGCCAATCTTTCTACCCAACTCACCAAAGAAATCCGTCTGAACATTCCAATGCTTTCCGCTGCGATGGATACCGTTACCGAAACTAAATTAGCAATCTCTTTAGCACAAGAAGGCGGCATCGGCTTTATCCACAAAAATATGACAATTGAACGCCAAGCGGATCGTGTGCGTAAGGTGAAAAAATTCGAAAGCGGTATTGTTACCGAGCCGGTCACAGTTTCTCCAAATTTAACCCTTGCCGACTTGGCTGAAATGGTGAAGAAAAACGGCTTTGCCGGTTATCCGGTAGTTGATGGTGAAAATAACTTAATTGGTATCATCACCGGCCGTGATACTCGCTTTGTAAAAGATTTAAACAAAACTGTTTCAGAATTGATGACGAAAAAAGAAAATTTGGTGACCGTGAAAGAAGGCGCCAGTCGTGAAACAATTTTGGAATTGATGCATAAACACCGCGTAGAGAAAGTGCTTGTAGTGGACGATAATTTCAAACTAAAAGGCATGATCACCGTTAAGGATTTCCAAAAAGCGGAACAAAAACCAAATGCTTGTAAAGATGAATTCGGCCGTTTACGCGTAGGTGCTGCAGTTGGTGCAGGTCCGGGCAATGAAGAGCGTATTGATGCTTTAGTGGCTGCCGGTGTGGATGTACTGCTAATTGACTCTTCCCATGGCCATTCAGAAGGCGTATTACAACGTGTGCGCGAAACCCGTGCAAAATATCCAAATTTACCAATCGTTGCCGGTAATGTGGCAACCGCCGAAGGAGCAATTGCATTAGCGGATGCGGGTGCTAGCGCAGTGAAAGTGGGTATCGGTCCAGGTTCAATTTGTACTACCCGTATCGTGACCGGTGTAGGTGTTCCACAAATCACCGCTATTGCTGATGCAGCCGCGGCATTAAAAGATCGTGGCATTCCAGTTATCGCGGATGGTGGTATTCGTTTCTCTGGTGATATCGCAAAAGCTATCGCTGCAGGCGCAAGCTGCGTAATGGTGGGGTCTATGTTTGCCGGTACTGAAGAAGCACCTGGTGAAATCGAACTTTACCAAGGTCGTGCATTTAAATCCTATCGTGGTATGGGCTCATTAGGTGCAATGGCGAAAGGCTCATCAGATCGTTACTTCCAATCGGATAACGCTGCAGACAAACTCGTACCAGAAGGTATCGAAGGCCGTATTCCATACAAAGGTTACTTAAAAGAAATCATCCACCAACAAATGGGTGGCTTACGTTCTTGCATGGGCTTAACTGGCTGCGCAACCATCGAAGAATTACGCACAAAAGCAGAATTCGTTCGCATCAGTGGTGCCGGTATTAAAGAAAGCCATGTTCACGATGTAACTATCACTAAAGAAGCGCCAAACTATCGTATGGGCTAACCGTAGGGTGGGCTTTAGCCCACCTTTTGTTATTTTAAAGTGCGGTTGATTTTTGCAAAGTTTTGGGAAAAATTGACTGCCTACACTATCAATAATAAGAGCATTATAAATGACAAACATCCACAATCATAAAATCCTAATCCTCGACTTTGGTTCACAATATACTCAACTGATTGCACGTCGTGTGCGTGAGATTGGTGTGTACTGCGAACTTTGGGCGTGGGATGTTACCGAACAACAAATCCGTGATTTTAATCCGGACGGTATTATTCTTTCCGGTGGTCCGGAAAGTACCACCGAAGAAAATAGCCCACGTGCGCCGGAATATGTGTTTAATGCCGGTGTGCCTGTGTTGGGCGTTTGCTACGGTATGCAAACTATGGCGATGCAGCTTGGTGGTTTAACAGAAACCTCTGATCATCGCGAATTCGGTTATGCCTCTGTTTTAATGGAAAATCCAACTGCACTTTTTGCAAATTTAAATGACGGTGATAACAAATTGGATGTATGGATGAGCCACGGTGATAAAGTGACCCGTTTGCCGGAAAACTTCCAAGTAACAGGTACGACACCAACTTGTCCGATTGCTGCGATGTCTGATGAAAGCCGTCATTTCTATGGCGTACAATTCCACCCTGAAGTAACGCATACTAAAAAAGGTTTAGAATTATTAACCAACTTTGTAGTTAACATCTGTGGCTGCGAAACTAAATGGACAGCTGAAAACATCATTGAAGATGCCGTTGCTCGTATTAAAGAGCAAGTGGGCGATGATGAAGTGATTTTAGGCTTATCCGGTGGTGTGGACTCTTCCGTGGTTGCACTACTTTTACATCGCGCTATCGGCAAAAACTTACACTGCGTATTCGTGGATAACGGCTTACTCCGCCTACACGAAGGCGATCAAGTCATGGAAATGTTTGGCGATAAATTCGGCTTAAACATTACCCGTGTTGATGCGGAAAGCCGCTTTTTAGGCGAACTTGCAGGCGTATCAGATCCTGAAGCAAAACGCAAAATTATCGGTAAAGTATTCGTGGATGTGTTCGATGATGAATCGAAAAAACTGACTAATGTGAAATGGTTGGCACAAGGTACGATTTATCCTGACGTAATCGAATCAGCAGCCAGCAAAACCGGTAAAGCACATGTGATTAAATCTCACCACAACGTAGGTGGTTTGCCGGATTATATGAAATTAGGCTTAGTTGAACCGTTACGTGAATTATTTAAAGATGAAGTGCGTAAAATCGGTTTGGCATTAGGCTTACCGACTGAAATGATCAACCGCCACCCATTCCCAGGTCCGGGTTTAGGCGTACGTGTACTAGGCGAAGTGAAAAAAGAATACTGCGATTTATTACGCCGTGCCGATGCGATCTTTATCGAAGAATTACGCAATAGCGGTTGGTATGAAAAAACCAGTCAAGCTTTCAGCGTATTCTTACCAGTGAAATCCGTAGGTGTGATGGGCGATGGCCGCAAATACGATTGGGTTATCTCGCTACGTGCGGTAGAAACCATCGACTTTATGACCGCTCATTGGGCACACTTGCCTTATGATCTATTAGGCAAAGTGTCTAATCGTATTATTAACGAAGTGAACGGTATTTCCCGTGTCGTGTATGACATTAGCGGAAAACCACCAGCAACTATCGAGTGGGAATAAGCTAAACACTCCAACAAAGGGCAAATTATTTTGCCCTTTGATTTTTTCTATTGTTTAATAACGGCAAATTTTTCTGCTGTCACATTATGGATATTGCATTACTTTTAGGCTCAAAAATTATTGAGCTGACTTTGATCGTTTTAATGGGCTATGCCTTGGTAAAAGCCAAGTTGCTCAAATCTGAGGACAGTCGTCCGCTATCGATTATCGGCCTGTATATCATCAGTCCGTCGGTGATGATTGAAGCCTTCCAAATTGATTACACCCCTGAAATTTTACGTGGTTTGTTATTGTCTTTGGCAATGGCGGTATTTTTACAACTGTTATTGATCCTTATCGGGCGGGTGCTGAAGCAAGTATTTAATCTCGATCCTATCGAACATGCAGCTTCCATTTATTCCAATTCCGGCAATCTGATTATTCCGCTAGTGATGTCCTTATTCGGTAAAGAATGGGTGATTTACGCCAGTTGTTTTATCGTGGTACAAACCTTTTTATTTTGGACTCATTGTCGCTTGATTATTGTTGGCAAAGGGCTGTTATCGTTGAAATCGGTGCTGACCAATATCAATTTATGGTCGATTTTTATTGGAGTTTGTTTATTTGCTTTGCAAATTAAATTACCGGCCTTTATTAACGGCACGCTTTCCATGGTGGGGAGTTTTATTGGTCCGAATGCGATGTTGATTGCCGGTATGTTAATAGCCTCGATTCCGTTACGCAGCATCATTTCCTCAAAACGTATTTATTTGGTGACGGCTTTACGTTTGTTGGTGATTCCGCTGTTTTTGCTGGTAGTAGTGAAATTGTGTGGTTTTGCGGGATGGACTGAAAATGGCGCAACCATTACCATGATAAGTTTCTTGGCTACCACCAGTCCGGCGGCAGCAACGGTGACTCAAATGGCGCTGATCTTTGGTAATAATGCGCAAAAAGCCAGCGCAATTTATGGTGTCAGTACCATGCTTTGTGTGTTTACTATGCCACTGGTGATTGCACTGTATCAACTGTGGTAGAGAAACGCCCCCACAAAAATAAAAGTTTTTCCCAAAAAGATATGTAAGTCATTGATTTTATTAGGGTTGGTTTAAAAATGCATTTTGCTAGGATTAAACTGACTTTACCTTGCTCATACACAGCAATGAAATGGCGATTAATCCCAATGCGATATAAAGTACGGCCTGGTAGCTCCAATATTCAGCAATCAGGCCGGCAATAGGTCCACCCAAAACCCAACTGCTTTTTGCGGCATTGCTAAATAGAGTAGTGGCACTGCCCATTTGTTCCGGCATTAAATCCTGAAAATACACCATCCCGATGGTCGCGGTGATGCCAATAAAGATCGCATTCAGTAATTGTAAGGCAACCAACTGCCAAGTCTGCTCAGCTAGGCTCATACCACAATAAAACAGTAAGCCTGCAATTAATGCCGCCAGCATTAAATTTTTCTTTGCCCAATAGCGGGACAACCAGCCGGCGAATAACATAATTGGAATTTCTAATCCTGCAGCCGTGCCCATTAATGTACCGGCTAATTCCTTATCCAAATGCAATTCATGAATCACAAATAACGGCATATTAATCAAATACATACTGTTACAGGTCCATAACAATAAATTAGCGATAAATAAATAGGTGACACTTTTGCGTGGCGATTTCTGTGGCTCGTTGGAAACTTGAGTGCGTGTCTGGCGTCGTGGCACTTGTGGTAGCAGACGGCTGACTAGGGCACATAGTAAAAATGCGCCGGCACTCACTAAATAAAGATAATCAAATCCCCAGTTGAGGGCGATGAAGAAGGAGAGCGGAGGGCCGACGATCCAAGCTAAGGATATTTGAGTACGCATGATGGTGGTGAACATTACGGTTTCACGTCCGCTACTTTCCGCATATTCCCGAGCCAATGCAAAGGATTGCGGATTGGCCGCAGAACCTAAACCCAGTAAGGTGGTTGCAACGAGAATCAAGACGTAATAATTGCGATTAAAGGCAAATAGCAAGCAACCTAATACCGCAATTAAACAGCAAAAGATCATTACCTGCCGACGATCGGGCAAGCGATCCGAATAGCGGGCTAGGATTTGGCTTAAAACAATACCGATCAACGCATTGACCGCATAAAACAATCCCACAAGAAATGGGGAAACCTGCAATTCCTGTGATAAGAAAAGACTTAAGGTTGGCGTTTGAAAAGCTGATGCAATACCGGTTAAAAACGCGATTAATAAAAAGTTGAATGCGATTAGGTTGGCCGCGGAGGGCGCGGGATTGGGACGAAACATAATGACTACAATAAAACTAACAGGGATGCGATTATAAAAGGATAAGTGCTTTCGTCAATAAAGATGCCGTTATACGTGACGTCTATTTTTTAGTATAATTTGCCGCCTGAATGAAATAACCAACCATTGGGTTGAACTATTTCTCCTTTCTTTAATCCAATGGGCTTTATTGCCTTAATATCCAAAAGATAATGAATAAATATTTGATTTCCTTAGATAAAGACGTTGAACGCCGAGAGCTTTTTTTTGCTCAGGCAGAAACCGCGGATTTTCACATCTTTTCGGCATTTAATACAATGCAAAAAGCTGAGGATGAGTTGCTCGCTTTGTTTGATTTTGCAAAATTTGCTCAACATTACAGCCGTCATGTCACGAAAGGAGAGATCGGTTGTACCTTAAGCCATTTAGGTGTGTATCGCTTAATTGTAGAAGATGCTGCGATTGGCGAAGAGGATTATGCGCTGATTTGTGAAGATGATGCGTTATTCAATCCGGAATATTATCAGCAAGCGTTGCCATTGCTTGTTCAGCAATGCAAAGAGGATATTGTATTGATTGGACAGTCAAAAATTGCCGATTTTGCGGATATCGAATTGGAAATCAATTATCCAACAACATTTTCCGCCTTATGTCAGCATGCCGGTTCGGTCGCTTACGGGTATCCTTATAAGAGCTATTTTGCCGGCACGGTGGGCTATTTAATTAAAAAATCGGCAGCTCGCAAATTATTGGCGCCGCTATCTCAAGGGAAACCGTTTTGGTTAGCTGATGATTTTCCGTTATTTGAAACCTTTGGCATTTATAACAATGTGGTGCGTCCTTTGTTGGTGATCGAAAATCCGAAACTTGCCAGTAATTTGCAGAGTGCGCGAGGTTCTATTGCGAATAATTGGCTGAAAAAATGCCTTAAATATCCGGCGAAGAAATGTTTGGCGATACAGCGTAATTGGGGTAAGTAATTCATCATGAGCGCTATTTTTAATCTCTTTTATCTTTATGATCCCTGGTTTTTCCATTTTCTGCGTATGTCATTGGTGGCCGGCGTGGCCGCCTGTGCATGGCTGTTATATCAATTTTGGAAAAGTAATTATCAAAAATCCCTAGTGATTCCACTAGATAGCCTGCTTGTATTAGTTGGTTTGATTGTCTTTAGCCTGCTGCCGTTATTGATTAATGGTACAAGGGATTTTTCCGTGGTTATCATGTATGTCAAAGGATTGTTATTATTCTTGTTTGGGGTTGCTGCTTATAACGCCTTTTATCAAATACCACAGGGTCGGGAAAAGTTAGTGACAGATTTGCGTATCGGTGTTTTTGTACAATTTGTGCTGGGGTTGTTGGGGTTATTTGGGATAAACGCTGCCATTGATTTCGCGCTAAATGCCCATGCCTATTTGCCACGTTTTTATGGTTCGGAACAAGAATACCGATTGTATAACTTGACCTCGGCTGCGTTTTTCCAACTTAGCTTATTTTATTTGGTGCTATTACATTTTTTATTAGCCTACGATGAAAAACATCGCATCAAATCCTCTTGGTGGATCTTCGCTATGCTGTGCATTGGACTGATTTCGGGGCGAACATTCCTAACACTATCGCTGTTGAGCTTGCTTTTATATTTTAAATGGCGCTATTTGCCTTGGTTTGTTGCCTTTGCGGCATTGGTATTGGCGTTGGCCTATTTTATGCCGCAAAACCCCTATGTTGAGCATGCTTTAGAACCCGTGATTAATTTGTTAAATGGTGCGGATCATTTAAGTTCATCTACTGATACACTGATGAAAAATCATTTGTTTATGCCAACCTTGTCTCAATTCTTAACCGGTGATGGCATGTATATGACGGGCGCCGTTGATGTTGGCCGTTATTACGGGCACACCGATTCTGGGTTTTTGCGACAAATTCTCTATGGTGGTTTTTCCTATGCTCTAGTTTGTTTCTTGGTCACCTATTTCTTTGTGCGTAAAGTGGCCTTGAATTGGTTCCAGGGAAGTTGGAAATTTACCCTTTCATTGTTGGTGGTTTTAGCCTTTTGTAACATTAAAGCAGATACCTTTGCCTTCCCCGGTATTATGTTTGTGATGTTGATGTTTTTATCACAGTTTGGTACGTCGGGGCGTTCGCGTACATTATTTTCTCGGGAGTCTTAAGCATGATTTTTAGTATTATTGTGCCTTCTTACAATCGAAAAGCAGAAATTCCGGCGTTATTAAGTGCATTGGCACGGCAAACCCGTTTTAATTTTGAAGTTGTGATTGTCGATGACTGTTCCCGTGAAGCGGTGGAAGTCATTGGAGAGTATCCGTTTCCGGTGCGTGTGATCCGTAATCAGCAAAATCAAGGTGCTGCACAAAGTCGTAATATTGGTGCAGCGGCTGCGCAAGGTGACTGGCTATTGTTTTTGGATGATGATGATCGTTTTAGCGATGACAAATGTGCTGTATTGGAAGACTGTATTGAGCAGAATCCGACTGTTAATTTTTTATACCATCCGGCTAAGTGCAGCATGGTGAATGAAGGCTTTAGTTATGTGACTAAGCCTTATCAAAACCCACAGGACTTGACTGTAGAGAATATTTTACGAGCCAATAAAATCGGTGGAATGCCAATGATTGCCGTGACTAAAGCGTTATTTGAAAAGGTTGGCGGATTATCAGGAGAGCTACGTTCCTTGGAAGATTACGATTTCTTGTTGAAACTCTTACAACAATCGGAATTCAAACCGTTATTTATTAATGAACCATTGACCTTATGTGCATTTTATACGCGCCGGGATAGCGTTTCAACGGATAGCACTAATACGCAAAAAGCCATTGCTTATATTCGTCAGCACTATGTCAAAACCGATGAGCAGGCGAGTAATTTTACACTCAATAGCGAGTATATGTTGGCCTATCCAAAGGTAATGAATTTATCTCGCTCCGCTGCTCCGCATTATTGGCGGATTTTTAGAGCCTCAAAAAATCTAAAAGCATTAGTAATCTGTTTGGTTATTTTAATTTCTCCACAATTGGCGATTAATTTAAAGAGATATATTTAATGAAGTTTTCCGTATTAATGTCTTTGTACATCAAAGAAAACCCGCAATATTTGCGGGAATGTTTTGCTAGTTTAAAAGCGCAAACCCATCCGGCCGATGAAATTGTATTGGTTTTAGACGGTGCAATTACTGCTGAATTACAAGCGGTAGTTGATGAATATTTATCTCAGTTACCCTTAAAAATCGTGCCTTTAGCGCAGAATAGAGGGTTGGGAAAAGCATTAAATGAAGGGCTACAACATTGTAGTTTCGATTGGGTTATGCGCATGGATACCGATGATATTTGTGTGCCGGAGCGTTTTGCCAAGCAAATAGAATTCATCGAAAAACACCCAGATACTGTTGTGTTTGGCGGTCAGATTGCCGAATTTGGGGAAAATGTTCAGGATATCGTGGCCTATCGTAACGTCCCGACCAGTACTCAAGATATTGTGCAATTTACTCAAAAGCGTTGCCCGTTTAACCATATGACGGTCGCTTACCAAAAAGAAGCGGTATTAGGTTGTGGTGGTTATGAGGACTTGCAGGAAGATTACTATCTTTGGATCAAATTGGTTGCACTTGGTCAAAAGGTCGCGAATTTACCGGATATTTTGGTTTATGCCCGGGTAGGGAATGGAATGGTTGGTCGCCGTCGCGGAGTAAATCAGGCTAAAGCAGAATGGCGGCTATTTAAATTAAAATACCGTTTGGGTATTCAAGGATTGTTATCCGGTTTAATGACCTTTGCTATGCGTTCAGGCGCTCGCTTATTACCGACAGGGTTATTAAAAGCAATTTATCAACGCTTTTTGCGTAAATAGGGCAGTAAATGAAATTTAACAAGAAATTAAGTCTCTCGCTATTATCGGCGTTATTGGTGTTAGCGGGATGTTCAGGATCGACATCAAGCAATAACAATACTACTTCACAAAATTTGCAGCCGCTTGCTTTTAGTACGCCATACAATAAACCACGGGTAATGAGCAACTTTAACGATTATGTGCTGTTTTTAAAGGATAAAGCATTAGCTGAGGGTGTTTCTAAATCAGTACTTGCAGCACAAAATAATATCCAATATATGCCAAAGGCTGTTGCTTTAGATCAGGCTCAGGCCGGACGTTCTAAGCGAGATCCTAGCCAGCCACCGATTATTAATCCGAATGCCACTACTAATTATTTAAATAAAGTGCTAACAAGTGCCAAGGTTGATACTGCAGTTGAACGATATGATGAGGTACGCGTACCTTTACAACAAGCTTCGCGTAAATATGGCGTACAGCAGGAGTATTTGTTGGCATTATGGGGAATGGAAAGCAGTTTTGGCTATTATCAAGGTTCCTATGATGTTTTATCGGCATTAGCAACCTTAGCTTTTGATGGACGACGGGAGGATTTATTTGCCCGAGAATTTATCAATGCGATGAAAATGTTGCAGCAGGACCACATTCAACGTCATAAGATGTTAGGCTCTTGGGCGGGGGCGATGGGACAAACCCAATTTATGCCAAGTTCTTTTCTGTCTTATGCCGCCGATGGTAATGGCGATGGGCTGAAGGATATTTGGAGCAACCAGTTTGATGTGTTTGCATCCATTGCCAATTATTTGCATACCGTAGGATGGGATGACAAATTACCTTGGGGCGTTGAAGTGACACTAGCTGAGCCGATTTCTTATTCATTAAGTGGCATTGAAAAGGCTAAAAGTCGTTCGCTTTCCCAATGGCAATCAATGGGGGTTGGACTGAAAAGTTTTACGGCGGAAAATCAGGAGAAATTAATCGCTTTAGCTAATGCCGAGTTATGGCTGGTAATGCCGGATAGAGAAGCAGGACGGATATTCTTAGTTTCAAATAATTTCCGTACTATTTTAGATTGGAATAAATCTAATTACTTTGCGATTAGTATTGGAATGTTTGCTGATCGTATTAAAGAGGAAACCGGGTTGTAGTAACCAATACATAGATAAAAGAGCCTTATATTGTAAGGCTCTTTTTTATTTTTTATTTAATAATGAATGAGATATATTATATGAGTTTTTATGATTTTTAATAATCTTTGATGCTTATCAAAAAAATAAAAATTTGCTATTGCGATTTTTATCCATCTATAGATAATAAACCAAATAATAATGAATTTCATTTGGAGTCATGAGCAATGTCTACTCGTAGTATTCGCTATTTTTTATTTACCCTTATTTTTATCCTTTCTCCCTTTGCCTTAGCGCAAGATAACTACCAACAATGGGTTGATGATATTACTGCTCGTTTGGATAAAACGGCACAATTGATTCAACAAGGGAATACCGATGATGCCCGTACTGAAGTTCAAATGGCTTATTTTGAAGTGTTTGAAAATTTAGAAGGTCCAATTCGTATCAATTTTTCAGCACAAAAAAGCTATCAGATGGAAGCGACTTTTGGCGAAATTCGCAAGATGATTGGCGAAGGCAAATCGCAACAAGAAATTCAGGCTAAAATTAATCAGTTAAAAAATGAATTGCAGGAAGTCTTGCCTTCCTTAATTGAAGGACATCAACTCAATGCTGATGGTCAACATGGCGTGTATGACAATCAAGATATTGCCCCGTATTGGCAACAAAGCTTTAAAACCATTGATGATTTGATTGCGAAAGGTATTGAGGCTTATCAGAATGGCGACCTTGCCAATGCTAAAAAATATTTCCAACAAGCCCAATATGATGGCTATAAAAATTCTGAAATGGAGATGTCCGTTCGCCAGAATCGTTCCTCTGAAACATCTGCCGCGATTAATCAGCAGTTTTATAATCTTATTCGTTTAAGTGAGCAACCTGAACAAATTACAGAATTAGGCTACCAAAGTACCCAATTACTACAAAATATTGAAGAGAATTTGCCTAACTTACCGACCACCCGGGAGGAGCAAAATATTCAATCGGATAATGCACAAATCGCAGCCGATAACCAACCTGAGCAAGATTGGAGTAAGGTCGCTGATGAAGTGAACCAACGTATCCAACAGGCGATTGAGTTATATCAGCAGGGGGAGACCAAGAAGGCTATTCTTTCCGTACAGAGCACTTATTTTGATGTGTTTGAAAATAGCGGTATGGAAAATAAAGTGGGCTCTCGTGATAGTAACTTTAAAGCAGAGTTAGAAGGTTACTTTACCCGTTTACATAGTTTAATGAAAGCAGAGCAAGGAGATCAGTTACAAGCTCAGGCCGATGGGCTTAAACAAAATTTGGCTAAAGCCGTTGATATGTTACAAGGCGAATCGCAAAGTGATTGGTCAATGTTCCTGTATAGTTTGTTGATTATCCTCCGCGAAGGTTTGGAAGCTTTACTCATTGTTGCAGCAATTGTGGCCTATTTAGTGAAAAATAATCATCAGGATAAATTGCCAGTCATTCGTCAGTCGGTTTATGTTGCATTAGCAGCGAGTGTGGTTACAGCTTTTATCTTCCAACTTATCTTTGAAAACTCTGGGCAAAATCGTGAGCTATTAGAAGGCTTTACAATGATTTTTGCGGTTGTGATGTTGTTTATGATGAGCTATTGGCTACTTTCTAAAGTTGAGGCTCAAAACTGGAAGCGCTATTTAGAAGGAAAACTTTCTACGGCCCTGACAACAGGCTCATTGATCGGATTGTGGTTAACCAGCTTCCTTGCGGTTTATCGGGAAGGGGCTGAGACCGTTCTTTTTTACTATGCGTTAGTGGGCGATGCCAAAAATGCGGTTAGTTACATTTATCTTTTCGCCGGTATTGCTGTAGGCTCGGTATTATTGGCTATCTGTTATTTCGTGATGCGTTATACCGTAGTAAAACTACCACTCAAGCCATTCTTTATGTTTACCGGTAGCTTTATGTATTTAATGGCCTTTGTCTTTGCCGGCAAATCCGTTTTAGAGCTGATTGAGGGTAAACTGTTTGAGCCTACCTTAATTAGTCGTGTACCTGAAATTTCCTGGTTAGGTATTTATCCTTACGTAGAAACCTTGGTGCCACAGTTAGTTTTAGTTGCCGCTGCGATAGTTGCTTTGTTTATTATGAAATATCAAGGCCAAAAGGCAGCAAAAACAGAAGTTCAAGTAGAAGCAGAAGCTGATACAAAAGCAAAAACACAAAAATCTACCATAGTCCATTAAGGAGAATTAAAATGAAAAAAACACTTTTAGCTGCAGGTTTACTTGCCGGTATTTTTGCCGCATCAACCGCTAATGCATTCCAAGAATATCCGATTGGTGAAGCTGTCACCATGAATGAAATGGAAATTGCCGCAGTATATTTAAAACCTGTTGACATGGAGCCACGTGGTATGGGCTTGCCGGCAGCTAAATCTGATATCCACTTAGAGGCGGATATTCATGCTGTTAAAGGAAATAAAAACGGTTTTGGCGATGGTGAATGGATGCCTTACTTAACCATCAATTACACCTTAGTCAATACCGATACCGGTGAAAAACAAGAAGGTACCTTTATGCCAATGGTGGCTGGTGATGGTCCACACTATGGGGCAAACGTAAAAATGATGGGCGCAGGTAACTATAAATTAACCTATCATATCGATCCTCCATCAAAAGCAGGTATGCACCGTCATACCGATCCTGAAACCGGCGTTGGACGTTGGTGGAAACCTTTTGATGTGAATTATGAATTTAAATTCACCGGTATCAAATAAGCGGTTTGGAGGGAAAACCTGTGGTAACGCAGGTTTTCTCTTTTATTTTCAGTTTGCTTTATTGGTTGGTTATGAATTACTTTTTTACTTTTTTACTACAAGCTTTACTCCCTTTTAGCCTACTACTCGGTATCTATCAAAATAAACATTATCCGATAAGTGCCAAAAAAGTGATTTGGCTTAGCCTTTTTGCCTTTATTGGTGGTCTCTTATTCCGTTTAAACCTACCGGCTGGGCAACAAGTTCAATTGGTGGGTAGCAGTGTATTCTTGGTTTTATTAGTTATTTTCGGCTTTTTTATGCTCTTTGCCCGCGGTCGATTTAGTGCATTTTGGCAGGTGATATTAATGTTTATCGCTGCTACCTTTTGGGCAAAGGATCCTAATATTTCCGCATTAATTTCAAACGATATCATTAATACTGATACGATTTTGCAATTAAGTGCGGTAGTTTTTGCTTTTATGTTTTGTTTGTGCCTACAGGGTTGGCTTTATTTATTATGTGGACAAGCAGAACAAAGCCAAATGAAATCGGTTCGTCTATTTTATGGATTGTTTGGCTTACTATTAATTTATCTGCTGTTACCTTTGCTTGGCGAAGTATTACTAAGCTTTATGAAGCTACAGGTTTTAGAACTCACTAAATTACGTTTAAGTTTGGTTGCTAAATCTGCTGAGCTTACTTTCCGTACTAATTATTTTGTAGCCTTATTGTTAGGGCTTAGTCTGTTGTTATTTTATTCAAAAATCCATTTGTTACGTAAAAAACAATTACAGGCTAGCGATGATGCTATCGATAAACGGAAAAAAATGGCCGCTTTACGAAATTCCGGACGGATTTTAGGATGGGGATTATTGGCTACATTAACTGTCTTGAGTGTGCAACTGTATTGGCAAGAAGTCGCGTCCAAACCGCCACAATTATCCGAAGCTATGGCGGTAAATTTAGATGATAAACAACAAATTCATATCCCGATTGAACAGGTAAAAGACGGTAAATTACATCGTTTTGTTTGGATTGCTGATGATGGAAAAGCAGTTCGCTTTTTTGTAATTAATCGTCAAGCCGATAAATTAAGCCTGGCGGTGGTCTTTGATGCCTGTTTGCTGTGTGGCGACCAAGGCTATGTAATGCAGGATAACCAGGTTATCTGCGTTGGTTGCGGAGTACATATGTTTATTCCGTCTATTGGTAAACCTGGCGGCTGTAATCCTGTGCCGATTGAAGATTGGCAGCAAACTGAAAGTGAAATTTTAATTAATCGTTCGAATTTAGAAGAGGGCTTAAATTTATTTAGCACCATTGTAGAAATCGAGGTCAAGGATCCAATTAGTGGTGCCAAAATGAAAAATACTCATACCGAACATAAGTACAGCTATGAAGGTAGAACGTATTTCTTTGAAAATGAGAAAAATCTGGATTTATTCCGTGATGATCCTGAAAAATATTTAGGTAAGGAGGAATAATGCTGGCAAGAATGTTGTTTCAGTCTTGGCGCTTTAGTATTAAGCGTAAGTTACTCGCCGTCATCACTATTTTCCTTGCTGCAGGGTTAGTTTCCGCATTGTTGGCGGTTTCGATTGATATCGGCGATAAAATGGCCAAGGAGTTAAAATCCTATGGTGCCAATATTTTAGTCGAGCCTGCCAGCAATGCGGCATTGCCGGATGAGCTCAGCCATAATGTCGATTTAAATAGCCAAGATTTCTTGGATGAGAAAGAACTGCCAAATATTAAAGATATTTTCTGGCGAAATAACATTGTGGGATTTGCTCCGTTATTAAGTGCAGATGTGAAAGCAGAGATCGCCGCTACAAAAGAGGGTTCTCAAAAAACGACGGTTGAACAGATTAATATTCTCGGCACGTTTTTTGATCATCATATTCCCGTACCGGATGAAGATGATTACCATACAGGCCAAAAAATCATTAGCCCGTATTGGCATGTACAAGGTGAATGGGTTGATGATCTGGAAACACCGGAAGGTGAATTTATTCCAGCACTGATTGGTGAACAATTAGCTCAACGAACCGGTTTAAAACAAGGCGATCACATTCGTCTTCATTACCAAAATAATGAGCTTGATAATCAAACGGCGGTAGAAATTAAAGGTGTGTTATCCACCGGTGGTACGGAAGATAATCAATTGGTTATGCCGTTGAGTGCAGTACAAAAGCTACTAGGATTGGAAGGCAAAATTCAATCTTTCAAAGTTTCTGCTCTGACAGTACCGGAAAACGATCTTTCCCGTAAGGCTCGAGCCAATACGGATGCCTTGGATGCGGAAGAGTACGACCGTTGGTATTGTACAGCTTATGTTTCTTCCATTTCTCATCAATTAGAAGAAGCAATTTCCGGAGCTATCGTGCGTCCAATTTGGCAGGTCGCCGCATCAGAAGGCGTGGTCATCGGGAAAATTCAGTTGTTGCTTGCAGTGGTGACTCTGGCGGCTCTAATTGCTGCAGCCATGGGTATTGCTTCATTGATGAGTACGGGAATTATCGAACGCTCAAAAGAAATTGGCTTAATGAAAGCCTTAGGCGCATACCAATGGCAAATTGCTTTATTATTCTATTGTGAAGCGATTATCAGTGCATTAATCGGCGGTTTGCTCGGCTGTATCGCTGGATGGGGATTGGCTCGATTTATTGGCGCCGCTCTATTTGGGGTACCACTCAGTTTTGCATGGATTGTAGTTCCTTGTGTATTGGTTCTTTCCATTCTGATTGCCTTAGTGGGAACTTGGTTCCCGGCCCATCGTATTGCCAAACTGTATCCGGTGGAGGTGCTTTATGGCCGGTAATAAAAGTATGTTTTGGCGTTTGATCTTCCAAGCCTTACGGTTACGTCTACAGCGGGTATTTATCATTTTCTCGGCACTGACTGTCGGAGCATCTATTGTGACGGCGATGGCTGCAGTGTATTTCGATATTAATACCAAAATGAGCCAGGAACTCCGTACTTTTGGGGCAAACTTTTACATTGGTGCGGCAAATGGTGGTCTCATGAAGGAGAGCCAATTAAAGCAAATTCTGCACCATGCTCCGGATAATTTCATCACAGCAGCCAGTCCTTATTTATATGGTGTTGCCCGCAGTGATTTAGAAAAAATCGTCATTATGGGCGTATGGTTTGAAGATATGCATGTTTTGGCACCGTATTGGCAAATCACCGGTTCGGCGATTAATGTGAATTTTGATAATCGTAATGCGATGATCGGAAAATCCTTAGCCGAACGCTTAAATTTAGGTATTGGCAGTAAATTAAAACTCTCCAAAAATGCCGTGGAAAAACATGAATTCACCATTAAAGCAATTGTTGAAGCAGGGGATGCCACGGACAATATGTTGATTGTCAATTTAGAGTTTGCCCAAAATTGGTTGGATAAAGAAGGTTTGGCAACGAATGCCTTACTTAATGTGAAAAATGAGCAGGGTAATGTTGCACAATTTGCACAAGATATTATGCAACATCATCCGGATCTGACTGCTCGGGCTATTCGTAAAGTTTCCGCCTCCGAAGGGCAAATTTTAGAGAAGATCAAAGGCTTGATGGGGCTAATTTCTTTAGTGATTCTTATTTTAGCGACCCTTTGTGTGAATACCACATTGATCGCTATTGTTGGTGAGCGAGCGAAGGAATTTGCGTTACAAAAAGCTTTAGGTGCGAAGCAAAGTGACATCATTAAGCAAATCAGTACCGAGATTCTGATCATTGCCTTTTGTGCAATTATCGCCGGGCTAATTTTCGGTTACATCTTGGCACAATTACTCGGCTTAACCGTATTTAAATCCTATATTGATATGCGACTGCCGGTGATTCCTATTACTATTATCTTATCGTTATTGGTTGCCTTTATTGCGGTGATTGTACCAACCAAACGGGCCTTAAATATCCAAACCGCAAATGTGTTAAAAGGGGAATAAAATGAGCGAATTTGTGATCGAGACACAACACTTATATAAACGCTTCGGACAAGTTGCTGCCTTGGAAGATATTAACTTGCAAATTCGTCAAGGCGAGTTTGTGTCGATAATGGGGGCTTCCGGCTCAGGGAAAACCACGTTAATGAATATCTTAACGGGCTTGGATACAGCCAGTGAAGGTAAAGTCATTTTAGATGGTGTGGATGCTGCGCAGTTGGATGAAGTTGGTCGTCAACGTTTTCGTGCGGAAAAGATCGGGTTGGTTTTCCAACAATTCCACCTAATCCCTTATTTAACAGCGCTGGAAAATGTCATGTTGGCTCAGCACTATCACAGCGTGATCGATGAAGCTTCAGCTAAAGCGGTACTTGAACAAGTGGGATTAGGACACCGTTTTGATCACCGGCCAAGTCAATTATCCGGTGGTGAACAGCAACGGGTTTGTATTGCTCGGGCGTTAGTTAATCAGCCACCGGTTATTTTTGCCGATGAACCAACCGGTAATCTTGATGAAAAAAATGAAGCCTTAGTGCTAGATTTATTGCAAGAGCTAAATCGTCAAGGTCGAACCATTGTAATGGTCACACACAATCCGGAACTCGGGGAATTAACCGATCGTATTATTTATTTACACCATGGCAAATTTGTCAGAGAGGAAGTTCATGCAAAATAAATTATTAAAACTACTCGCAATTAGTGCGATTATGTTTGGTGCGGTTTCTTGTAAAGATGAAGTTGCCACTATTGGCCACAAAGCGCCAGATCTAGCCGCCTATGATTTACAGGGTAAAGAAGTCAAATTGAGTGACTGGAAAGGCACTCGTTTACTTACTTTCTGGTCAGAAACCTGTGGTCGCTGCGTTGCTGAATTAAAAGAATTCGAAAAACTGGCAGAGGCGCATCCCAATAAGGTTCAATTGATCGCCATTAATGTCGATGGTGACAAAGTGGATACCAAGGTTGTGGTGGAGAAACGCCAACTGACCTTACCGGTAATTAAAGATCAATTAAAAATCACTGCCGAGCGTTATCAATTGGTGGGAACGCCAACCAGCTTTGTGATTGATAGTGATGGTAAAATTCAAGCCAAATACGAAGGCGCCATTCCACCGGCAGAACTGGATAAATTATTTGCAGGATAAACGATGAAAAAATCAATTTACTTTCTACTTATCGGCCTTTTCGGCATTTCCATTAGCGCGCACGCCGAAATTGATATGAGCAAAGCCGAAAAACTGTATAAACGCAGTTGCGCAACCTGTCATGGTAAACAAGCGGAAAAAGCGGCTATGGGGGAGTCTCGTCATATTAATCAGCTTGATTCCGCGACCATTAGCAAATCCCTTACCGAACGGCGTGATGGTGTCGTGGCTGGTGGAGTCGGTAATCCGGCCAAAAATCGTTTAACTGATGAGGATATCCGGGCTTTAAGCGAATATATTCCGCAGCTGAAAAGTAAATAAAATCAACGGTTTTGCTTGGAAAAAGAGTTTTTAACGGTAACCTTAATAAAATCAATGGGTTAGCATCTATTTTAGGCAAAACTTTGTTTTTCGATGGGGCGTTTGCTCCTGCAGTATCAAATCTATTCATGCTCAATATGAGTAACTTTCGCCTTAGCGCCCCTAAATTAGGGGCGTTATTGTTGTATAATACCGCGCCTTTTAATCTAATCATTAATTTAGGAATCCAATGAAAAAGAATTTAATTACTTGCGCAATTTTGTGCGTACCTTTTGCTGCAGTGGCAGCTTCTGAAACTGAACTAGAACCAATTATCGTGCAATCTGCCTATGCAGTTCCGGTGAAAGCCACCCAAACAGCATCTTCCGTTACCGTTTTAACCGAAAAAGATTTTGCACAACGCAACGCCACTTATGTGAGCGATGTGTTGAAAACCGTACCAGGTGTCTCAATGATTAGTTATGGCGGACGTGGAGCATTAACTAATTTCTCTATTCGTGGCTCTGAAGCAAATCACACCGCGGTAATTATTGATGGTGTAAAGGTGAATCCTGCGACAGGCTATGGCTATGATTTTGGTGGTTTATCATTAAGCAATATTGAACGTATTGAGGTATTACGCGGTGAGCAATCAGCCCTTTGGGGAAGCGATGCGATGGGCGGTGTCATTTATATCACTACCAAAAGTGGATTGCATAAAGACAAGCCATTTAACCTAGATTTCGATTTTGGCACAGGTTCACACCGTACCCGTGATGCTTCTATTACTGTGTCAGGACGTAATGATGGTTTCTATTATTCCGTGCATGGTGATAGCCACCGTACTCGTGGTATTTCAGCCATTAGCTCCAATACCTTCCATTACACCGCTGAAAATGGCACTGCATTCAGTACTGGTGGGGCAGTCGAAAAAGACAAATTCCACCGCGATAATAGCTCTGTTCGTTTAGGCTACGATGTAGGAGATAAAGGTATCGAAGTATTAGCTTCGCACGCTTCACAAACCGGGCATTACGATGACAATTCCTTTAGCAATGGTCGTTTTCTTGAAATTAACCCAAACTCAGATAGCTACACCCGCACACGTGAAACCCTGTTTAAACTCAGTGGATATATCGGTAGCGATGAAGAATTATTCAAAAATAAACTCAGCGTGAGCCACGTTAAAACCGATAGTGACACCACAGAAAGCAACAACAATAGCTATTATGACGGTAAAAAACTCAATGCTAGCTATCAATTAGATGTGAATTTTGATCGTGAAGGTGATGTAAAACAAGGGGTGAGCCTCTTAACGGAATATCAAAATACTCATTATGATGGCCGATCATCTTATGCTAGTTTCCAAAATAAAAAATTAACTGAAAGAAGTGTGGCGGCAGAGTATCGTTTGTTTACTGAAGCAGATCACAGTTTTACCGTAAGCGGACGTTACAACAGCAGTTCACAATATGAAAATGCCTGGACCGGACGTATTTCGGGGAATTATCGTTTATCACCAAACTTCAAAGCCCACGCAAGTTTAGGGACAGCCATCCAAAATCCAACCATTACTGAGTTTTATGGCTGGAGTGGAAGCTTTATTGGCAACCCTGATTTAAAACCTGAACGCAGTCGTGGCGGTGATGTCGGTTTATTAATTGAAACTAATGACAAAGCGCACAGCCTAGATATCACTTATTTTGGACGTAATGTTGACCGCTTAATTAAGACTGAAACAACGGGGCTATGGCCGAATGCGGTTTCTCGTTCAGTAAATTCAGAAGGCATTACAAAAATCAAAGGCGTAGAAGTGGCATATAACGGAAAACTAACTGAAAATTTGACCGCTTACACCAACTACACCTATACGCGTGCGAAAAATAATAATGGCATTGAAGTGGCTTATCGTCCAAAACATACTGCGAATGCAGGGATAGCCTATCAAATCACTGAAAAATGGGGTGCCGATGTGAGTCTTTCTTATGTTGGTAAACGTATCGGAACCTATCCACTGCGTACAAAAATGCCAGCTTACACCTTGGCAAACTTGGGCGTGAATTATCAAGTGATCCCAAATTTAACGATTTACGCAAACTTGAACAATATATTCGACAAAAAATATGAAAACCTTCTAGGCTATGGCCAAGATGGGCGTAATGTTTACGTTGGATTGAAAGGCTCGTTCTAATCTTGATAATGTGTGAATTGTTAGTAATTCACACACCTTTTACAGTGTGCGTGGATTTTTTAAATCCACGCATCTTGCATTTATGAGACTGATTCGTTTAATTCTAACCGCGCTTTTCCTGCCATTTATTGCTCAGGCTGAGGAACAATTCGTTTCTCTTACGCTGTGTAGTGATCGGTTGCTTCGCGAACTTGCAGAGCCTTCGCAAATTGCTGCGCAGTCGCCGTATTCTCGAAATCCATTGATGATGTTGGATAAGCTCAACACTGATAAACCTGTGTTGGAGCCACAATTAACGGCGTTGTTACCCTATTTGGATAAAACTATTCTGATTAACGAAACCTTTTATCCGCAATTGGTGGCAGAGCTGAAAAAACTCGGTGTGAAAATTATTCCGATTAATGACAGCCCACAAACGCCTGAAGAGCTATTCGCGCTGATTCTAGAATTAGGAAAGCAACTGGGGAACGAGCAAAAGGCTGCTGATTTAGTGGAAAAATTACGCGTACAACATTTTCAACTCAATCGACCGTTAACCGATACATTGATTTTGTCGGAAACGGGCGTGGTGGAAAGCAATTATCCGCAATATCCCGTGCTTTTGCATTTGCTTGGCTTAACACCGTTAAAAACACCACTTACAGCACAAAATTTTTCGTTAGAAAAAGTAATTTTAAGCCAACCTAATGTGCTAATTCTGTTGACTGATAAACAAGGTTACAATGCGCAAGCCGAACTGTTGCAACATCCAATGTTGCAAGATTTTTTCAAGAATCAACCGCTTATGAGCATTCCGATGAAATACACCTATTGCTTTGATCACGGAGTATGGCAAGGCGCGGAGAAGATTTATTATCAATATCATGCATCTTCACATTAGGAACTTTTAAATGAAGAAATTCATATTTATCTCATTGGTGTTTATCGGAATTTTAGCGGGATTAATATTTTCACAGCTTAATCCTATGCCTGATGAGATTTTAATCGGGGAAAAAGAGGCGCAGCCACTAGTGTTAAATACCCAGCCGTTGCCTGAAAATACGCCTATTACCCGTTTGCTGGTAATGAAAAGCAAACGTCAGATGTGGGCATATAATCAAGAGACATTAGTGAAGATTTATCCGATTGCCCTCGGCGGATCGCCTATCGGACATAAGCAATTTGAGGGTGATAAGAAAACACCGGAAGGTATTTATCGCATTAATGAACGAAATCCTAATAGTGCTTATCACAAAAATTTGGGCATCTCATACCCGAATGTTGAAGACAAAGCTTATGCGCTATCTCAAGGAAAATCCCCGGGTGGATTAATTAAGATTCATGGTTTATCCAATAAATTATTTGATATTGGGCGTCAACATCTACGTAAAGATTGGACGAATGGCTGTATTGCCGTAACCAATGAAGAAATCGATGAGCTCTTCAAAGCCGTGGTGGATAATGCGGAAATTGATATTCGTCCTTAAACGCTCACAAAAATGCACTTTAAATGAAAAGATATCTTAACCCTTTACTTGGGCTACTTTTAATACTCGTTATCGCCTTGGCGCTCTATCACCAACTCGGTGATTTTACGCAGCTTAAAAATGCAGATGGTGTGCTTACGGATATGCGTTCGATGGTACTGTGGGATATTCGTTTTCCGCGTATTGGTTTGGCCTTATTGACCGGGGCAAGTCTGGCAATTGCCGGTAATGCGATGCAGGGCATTTTTCAAAATCCGTTAGCCAGCCCGGGATTACTCGGCAGTAGTGCAGGTGCTACGGCAGCCAGTGTGTTTATTCTCTATTATTTCGCCGTACCGTTTTCGTTGTTGTTAGTGGGCGGAGTATGCGGGGCTTTAGTGAGTTTTTTGCTAGTGTATTTAATTGCCAAAAATTACGGTACTACGATGATGATTCTAAGCGGTTTGGCTGTAAATATGCTATTGGGTGCAGCAATTGCCTTGTTACTGTCTAATGCGCAAAGTCCTTGGGCATTGGCGGAGCTATATCGCTGGCTGCAGGGTTCATTGATGTGGGCTAGATTGGATACCTTATTGATGTCCTTACCCATTGCGTTGGTGGGACTCCTTTGTCTTTATAGCCAGCGTCGTTATTTAGATTTGCTGACCTTTGGCGAAGAAACGGCGGGCACCATGGGCGTTGATCCGAAACGTGGCTTCTTTATTACGACTCTTGGCGCTGCATTATTGGTGGGGGCAACTGTACCGCAAACCGGTAGTATCGGTTTTATTGGACTCATTGCACCGCATATAGCGCGTATTGTATTGAAAGTACGTCCTTCACAGCTTTATCTTAGCAGCGCCTTAATTGGTGCTTTATTACTGTTATTGGCCGATTTGGCAGTGCTCTATATTCCACTGTTCTCGCATATTTATATCGGCACATTGACCGCCATTATCGGTGCGCCTTGCCTGATTTGGATTTTATTAACAGAACAGCGCAAATTAGCGGCTTAGCCTGGAGCACAGAAAATAAGATGATTGAAATCAAACAATTAAGCCGGCCTTACGGACTCCAAGAAATAAGCTGCCAAATCCCACAAGGCAAATTGATCGGCATTATGGGAGGTAATGGTGCCGGCAAATCTACCTTATTGAAAAGCTTGGCTGGTATTTTGCCGCCAACCTCAGGGGAGATTTATTATGCAGGACGTCCGTTGAGTACGATGAATGCTGCAGAGCGTAATCAACAAATCGCCTATTTAGCGCAGGATAGTCAAATTCACTGGGATCTGGATGTGCAAGAGGTGATTTCCCTGGGATTAACGCAAGCGCTGCCGGCAGCTAAAGCACAGGCGGAAATCATCGGTATCGCCCAGCAATTTTCCCTAGTGTCCTTATTACATAAATCTTTCCGTCAATTATCGGGTGGTGAAAAGGCGCGCGTACAATTAGCGCGTTGCTGTATTAAAAAAGCACCTTGGTTACTTGCTGATGAACCTATTGCGGCACTCGATCCCTATTATCAATTGGATATTTTAACCCGGCTGAAGTCACTCACGCCGCAGCAAAGCTGTATTATTGCTATTCATCATTTGGAATTGGCTTATCGTTTTTGTGATGAGATCATTTTATTACAGAAAGGTCATTTGCTGGCGGCAGGTTCGACGGAGGCGGTATTAACTGCTGAAAACTTGGCTCAAGCGTTTGGCATTCGGGCGCAGATTGATCCACTGCATCGTCAAATCAGCCATATTGAAAAATGTGATAAGGGAGAACGCCCCTTCGAAAATCAAAGTTTTTCTTAAAATCAATCGTAAGTCATTGATTTTATTAGGGGTGAATAAAAAACCGCCATTTCGGCGGTTTTTTATCAGATTACATTTTCTCAACGGTTTTAATACCGAGTAAATCCAATCCCTGTTTTAAGGTACGTTGAGTGAGTAAAGCCAGTTTTAAGCGGCTTGCTTTGACTTCATCGGTTGCGTTGAGAATTGGGCAATGCTCATAGAAGGAAGAGAATGCGCCGGCTAATTCATATAAATAGCCACATAGAATATGCGGAGCACCTTCTTTAGCAACACCACTCACCGCTTCTTCAAATTGCAATAATTTCACCGCTAAAGCACGTTCTTTATCATCGTTTAACAAAATTGGTGCTTCGGCAAGGCTATTCAGATCCACATCAGCTTTAGTAAAAATGGAGTGGATACGGGTGTAGGCATATTGCATATAAGGCGCAGTATTGCCTTCAAAGCTCAGCATATTATCCCAATCGAAGACATAATCGGTGGTGCGGTTTTTCGATAAATCGGCATATTTCACAGCTCCGATACCCACCGCATCAATTACACGGGCTTTTTCTTCATCACTTAAGTCGGCACTTTTCTCATTAATTAAGACACCGGCACGTTCAACGGCTTCGTCTAAGAGATCAGCTAATTTTACGGTGCCTCCACTACGGGTTTTAAACGGTTTTCCATCTTTGCCGAGCATCATGCCGAAGTTTTTATGTTCTAAGGAGAAGTCATCCGGCACATAACCTGCTTTACGGGTGATCAACCAAGCTTGTTGCATATGTTGGCTTTGGCGGCTGTCGGAGAAGACTAATGCACGATCAGCGTTCAGAGTTTCAAAACGGTATTTTGCAGCAGCGATATCGGTGGTGGTGTAGAGGAAACCTCCATCTTTTTTCTGCACGATTACGCCCATTGGATTGCCTTCTTTATTTTGGAATTCATCTAAATAAACCACTAAGGCACCATCATCTTCAACGGCCAGTCCCTGCGCTTTTAAATCAGCCACAATTCCAGGCAACATTGGATTGTATAGGCTTTCGCCCATCACATCTTTATCAGTCAGGGTGACATTGAGACGATCATAGTTTCGTTGGTTTTGTTGCATGGTGATATCCACCAATTTTTTCCACATGGCACGGCAATATTCATCACCACCTTGCAATTTCACCACATAATTACGCGCTTTTTCGGCAAACACCGGATCTTCATCATAATGTTTTTTGGCTTCACGATAGAATGCTTCTAAGTCCTGCAATTCCATTTCGCTGGCGTGTTCGTTTTGCATTTTTTCCAAATAGGCAATCAACATCCCGAATTGGGTTCCCCAGTCACCTACATGGTTGGCGCGGATCACTTTATTGCCTAGGAATTCCAAAGTACGAGCTACCGCATCGCCGATAATGGTTGAACGCAAATGGCCGACGTGCATTTCTTTTGCTACATTCGGAGAAGAGTAGTCAATGACTACTGTTTGCGGATGAGTATTGAAGATGCCTAAATGGGAATCTTTAAGGGCTAATTCGGCTTCAGCCGCAAGCCAGTTAGGATTTAAAAAGATGTTGATAAAGCCGGGGCCGGCAATTTCGGTTTTTTCGGTAATGTCGTCAAGTTTAGTGTGTTCTAAGACGCTTTGCGCAAATTCACGTGGGTTTTTGCCCAATTTTTTGGCGGCTGCCATAATACCGTTGGCCTGATAATCGCCGAATTGCGGTTTGCCGGATTGACGCACTAGAGGATCTACATCTTTAGGGGCTCCGGCCGCAATCATGGCCTGTTGGATTCTATCGGCTAAAATGGATTGAATATTCACTGTTTTTCCTACTGACTAAATAGATTGATTTCGGGTGACAAAAATAGGCGGCTATGATACTTTCTTTTGCCTTTTTTCGCAAAGCAGGAGAGTTGAAAATGCCGCAAAATACCGAAAATCTTTCTCTTTTTTTAACCCCATTGGCCGAATTTGAAGAGAAAGTTTTACAGCTGGCGCAAACCATGGGGGTGAATTTGGCTGATTATCAAATTGACCACTTGGCATTGCGGGCAAACAGTACGGAAAAAGCGAAAAATTGGCTGACAGCACTGACAAAGTACGGTAGAATCCTGAGCGATAATATCGTTAATGGACGGCCTATCTATATTGTTCAGTTGGATAAACCGCTTCAATTTGCCGCACAAGCGGTGGATATTATTGAGTTACCCTTTCCCAAAGATAAGCAATATCCTCAAGAAACTTGGGAGCATATCGAGATTGTGATGCCGTTTTTAGCCAGTGAGTCGACGGAACAATGGATAAATCGGATTAACAATCTTTTTTTGTGGAAGGATTTACATCAATTAACCGTAAAAGTTAGCGAACCTAAGGTGGCCGGCGAACGCCTGCCGAATCCGTCGATTGCAGTCGGTTTTGCCGATAAAACAATAAATCACACCTGCATAAAGGTTCACCCCTATACTCTAAAGAAAATACTCGAGGTTTAGCACAATGAAAAAATTAGCATTGGCAATGGCCGTGTTAGCCGGCTTAAGCTTGTCTGCCTGTTCTTCCAATAACCAGCAACAAAATGGCAACGCTTACAAAGGTCAAGTTCTTTTCAGCCAATATCAAGGCGAAAACTTGGAATTAACTATTCGTAAAAATAACTGTTCTTTCAAACCAGAAGGTGAACTTGAACAAGTGGTTGTTCCTTACGACTCAACTTTGGTGGTTGGTGCTTGTGTGAAAGTATCCGACGACGGTAAAGGTGTGAAAAACATTTCTACTTGGTCACCAAGAAATCCTATCTAATATCCTTATTTAGAGGTTAGTTCGTTATGAAAAAAATGACAGTAGCATTGGCGCTTTTAGTAGCTTTGGGTGTAACCGGCTGTGCCAATACCGACGTTTTTAGCGGCGACGTATATACTGCAGATCAGGCGAAAGAAGCCCGTTCTATTAGCTATGGTACAATTTTATCGGTTCGTCCGGTGAAAATCCAAGCGGATAACCCGGGCGTCATCGGTACTATCGGTGGCGGTGCATTGGGCGGTATCGCTGGTAGCACCGTTGGTGGTGGTACCGGTCAGGCATTGGCAACAGCCGTTGGTGCAATTGCCGGTGCGGTTGTAGGTAGCAAGGTTGAAGAAAAAGCTAGCCAAGTAAATGCGGCCGAACTAGTTATTCGTAAGGATAACGGTAAACAAATTGTGGTGGTGCAAAAAGCCGATCCGAATTTTGTTGCTGGTCGTCGAGTTAGAATCGTTGGTGGTTCTTCCTTGAACGTTTCCGTTCTGTAACTAACTTTATTCAAATTAAGCGGGCTTAGAAGCCCGCTTTTTTTATTTATTTGGGTGGCGATTGGCTTTATTCAATAAAAAATCTTTTTTAACAGAATGCTAATAAAATCAATGGGTTATACTTTGTTTTTGGAAAAATTTTGATTTTTGATAGGGCGTTTAAAGCAAAAATCCACTCTGCAAGATAACTTGCGGAGTGGATTAAAAAAGAGGTGAGTTGGTCGATAAGCCGAGTTCTGTCGTGGACAATCATTCATCTAGGCGACGAATTGCTTCGCCGCTCAAGCAACCTACCCGAATCCTGGGCGGGCCACCCATTGGATCCCTATTTGGTCTTGCTACGAGTGGAGTTTACCCTGCTGCACACTGTTACCAGCGGCACGGTGCGCTCTTACCGCACCCTTTCACCCTTACCGCTTACGCGGCGGTCTGCTCTCTGTTGCACTGGTCGTAGGCTCGCGCCCCCCGGACGTTATCCGGCACTCTGCCCTTTGTAGCTCGGACTTTCCTCCCGTCTATTTGTCCCGCTTTTTTTCGTGTTACCACGATAAGGGCTTCAATAAACCGGCGATTGCCTAACCAACTCGGCGCGCAGTATAGGGAGAAAGGAGACTGAGGTCAATAAGATTTCTTTTTTGCAGCCTTTTCCGCTAGAATGAGCGCCGATTTGAGCGGTAGAAATGGCTTTGTGCAGCAGCCTGAGCCAAACATGACGAACTTTGCAGGAGACGCAATGGATTACTTACAAATTGCCCGAAATTCTTTAGCGGTAGAGCAGACCGCATTGTCCCAGTTGGGAGCACGTTTAGATGATGAATTTTGCCGTGTCGTTGAATTGATTTTGCACTGCAAAGGCCGCTTAGTGATTGGCGGAATTGGCAAATCAGGATTGATTGGTAAGAAAATGGTGGCGACCTTTGCCTCAACTGGTACGCCAAGTTTTTTCTTGCATCCGACAGAGGCTTTTCACGGTGATTTAGGTATGCTTAAAGCGGTGGATGTGGTGATGCTGATTTCCTACAGTGGGGAAACCGATGATGTAAATAAACTAATCCCGAGCTTAAAAAATTTCGGTAATAAAATCATCGCGTTAACCGCGAATCCGCAATCGACCTTGGCAACTCATGCCGATTATGTGCTGAATATTGCAGTAGAGCGGGAAGTGTGTCCGAATAATTTGGCCCCAACGACTTCTGCTTTGGTGACCTTGGCATTGGGAGATGCTTTGGCGGTTGCCTTAATTACCGCACGTGATTTCAAACCGTCGGATTTCGCCAAATTCCATCCAGGTGGCAGTCTTGGTCGTCGCTTATTAACTCGTGTGAAAGATCAAATGCAAAGTCGTTTACCGGTTAGTGCATTAACTACACCGTTTACCGATTGTTTAAGCATTATGAACGAAGGGCGGATGGGCTTGACCTTAGTAATGGAAAATCACAAATTGATGGGCATTATTACCGATGGCGATATTCGTCGCGCTTTGACGGCTAACGGTGCTGCTACGTTACAAAAATGCGCCCGCGACTTAATGACCTCCAAGCCAAAAACTATCAATCAGGATGCATTCATCGGCGAAGCGGAAGATTTAATGAAACAGTTAAAAATTCACTCATTGGTTGTGGTAAACGATGCGGATGATGTTGTCGGATTAATTGAATTTGCGAGTTAATATGAATTTTGAAACGAAATTACAACAGATCAAATTGGTGATTTGTGATGTCGACGGTGTGCTGACGGACGGTTTATTGCATTATGATGCGCAAGGCGAAGCGATTAAATCCTTTCATGTGCGCGATGGCCTTGGCATTAAGATGCTGATGGATGCAGGTATTCAGGTGGCAATTTTATCGGGACGTGATTCTGCAGTGTTGCGTAAACGTATCGATGATTTAAAAATCCCTTTGTTCTTTTTAGGTAAATTAGAAAAGGAAAGTGCCTGTTTTGAGTTGATGCGTTTGGCCGGTGTGCAGCCCGAACAAACAGCCTATATTGGTGACGACAGTGTTGATTTGCCGGCTTTTGCAGTATGTGGTTTATCTTTTGCTGTGGCTGATGCTGCCGATTATGTGCAATCTCAAGCTGATTATGTCTTAAAACTAGGAGGTGGCCGTGGAGCAGTTCGGGAAATGTCGGATATGATTTTAAAAGCTCAGGGCAAAGATGCAGTGTATCGCTCGGCGCAGGGCTTTTTACATTCCGTGACTAATATGGGGCAATAGTTTTTCTGCAATAAAAAAACGCGCTTTATCTAAAGCGCGTTTTTTATTACCGGAAATTAATCGCGGCTAGAGAAGATGGAAAGCAATCTTAATAAGCTCAAGAAGAGGTTATAGATTGACACGTAAATACTGACGGTTGCGCGAATGTAGTTAGTTTCGCCACCATGAATGATATTGCTGGTTTCATACAAAATAGTCATGGTTGAGAAAATGACGAACAACGCACTAATACCTACTGCTAATGCCGGAATTTGGAAGAAGAAGCTGGCAACGATACCTAATAACAACACTATGAATAGGGCGAAAATCGCACTGCCTAAGAAGGACATATCCTTTTTCGTAGTAATTACATAGGCTGAGCAAGCAAAGAAGACGATTGCTGTGCCGGCGAAAGACAACATAATCAAATCTTCCATACCACGGGCAACATACATATTAAGGATTGGCCCAATGGTATAACCTAAGAAACCGGTAAAGGCAAAGGCGGACAAGATCCCCCAAACGCTATTGGCTAATGCATTGGTTAAGAACAGTAAACCGTAAAAACCAACCAGTAACACGATAAGATTTGGATAAGGCAGATCTAACGCCATGGAAAGATAGGCGACGACAGCCGAAAAAGCCATTGTTAATCCCAGCAAGAAGTAGGTATTGCGTAACACCTTGTGGGTGCTTAGCAAGGAAGCTTCTTGAGATTCAACAATAAGACGAGATTGCATAAATGCTCCTTATTTATAATGAGTAAAATAACTCTGGTAAAGTAATGGCAGTAGCTTAAAAAGTCAATGGCCAGCGGTGGATTTATTGTCGGGAAATCAATTGTTTCCATGCTAAAAGCGATAAATTCTTATTTACATCAAAAGTCAATTCGCTATACTAGCCCGCACTCGGAGGAATGGTCGAGAGGCTGAAGGCACCGGTTTCGAAAACCGGCGAAGGGGCAACCCTTCCGAGGGTTCGAATCCCTCTTCCTCCGCCAATTCTATCAACCGTGGCAAGCCCGCGGTTTTTTCTTCATTTTTAATCGCCCTGTGTCTCGGCTCGGGCCTATTAGTTCGCCGATGGAGATTTATGACCTGGCAAACCGAACTCAATTCTAGTTTTGCATGGCTTTTGCAAGCCTTTGCTTGGATTATTCTAGGCTTTTTTATCACTATCGGGCTTTTTAGTCGCACTGAATTCGGGCGTAAATTTGCTCGAATTGTGCGCCCTTCCTTGCATCGCAGCAATATTCTAAAATTTGGCGGCTTATTATTGCTACTGATTATGATGGTGCTGTTAGAAGTTCGTTTTAGCGTGTTAAACAGCTTCTTCTACAATGGGTTATACAGTTCAATGCAAGAGCTGGATGCCGATAAATTCTGGTTTTTTGCCAAGCTGAATGCACTGTTGGTGGGAGTTCAGGTGTTGCATACCATTGTCGATTACTTTTTGCAGCAATTATTCCAAATACGCTGGTTGGAAAGCCTGAATGCGGTGTTGGTACAACGTTGGTTAGAAAACAAAAAATATTATCGGCTGAAATATGAAAGAGAATTGCCCGATAATATTGATCAACGGATTGAGCAAGATGCCCGCGAATTTATCGCCAGCACCGTACAAATTGTGCGCGGCATGATTAATGCGATTCTCACCACAATTGAATTCACTATTATTTTATGGTCGCTATCCGGTGTACTGAGCCTATTCGGATTGAACATAGAAAAGGGCGTAGTGTTCTTTATTTATGTCTTTATTATTTTCGCAACGCTGATGTCGGTATGGATTGGTCATCCGTTAATCAAACTAAATTTCAACAAGGAAAAACTTAACGGCGACTACCGTTATTCGTTAATTCGGGTGCGTGATAATGCAGAAAGTATTGCTTTTTACCAAGGCGAACCACGTGAAGGGCAGCTGTTGCAGCAGAAGTTTCGTGACATTATCCATAACCGTTGGGCTATTGTGTTGCGGATGCTTGGATTGGATGGTTTTAACGGTGGGGTAACCCGCGTGGCGAAGCTGTTACCATTGATGTTACAGGCTCCACGCTTCTTTAGCGGGCAAATTAAATTGGGCGATATGCACCAAACGGTACAGGCCTTTAATCGCTTAATGACTGCCTTGTCCTTTTTCCGTTTGTTTTATGAGGAGTTTACCCTCTATCAAGCCCGTCTTAATCGTTTGTATGGTTTCTTAAGTAAATTGGACGAATTGGATGCGAATGCGGTGACTCAACCAAGCAAATGTGCCCACCGAGTGGCGTTGCATGACTTTGGCGTGAAAGATGAGCAAGGCGCGATTCTGCTCAATAATATTAATCTCACCTTAGAAGCCGGGGATGCGTTGTTAATTCAAGGGCCATCCGGAACGGGCAAAACAACGTTATTAAAAGCAATTGCCGGCATTTATCCGTTTGAAACCTTAGGATTGGCGGAGCATCCTTGTAGTGGCACCTTGTTTTTACCGCAACGGCCTTATATGCCACAAGGTACGTTGCGTGATGCCATTTGTTATCCGGCGTTAAATCCATCGCATCAAGAATTAGTGCAAGCGATGCGCGATTGTTGTTTAGAAAAATATTTACCGGCACTTCATGATGAAAATGATTGGCAGGCTATTTTGTCTCCGGGAGAATTACAACGGGTGGCATTTATCCGTATTCTGTTAAGTCGCCCAGAAGTTGTCTTTTTGGATGAAACAACCTCGGCCTTGGATGAACCAACTGAGCAACTGCTATACCAAACCATCAAAGCACGCTTGCCACAGATGATTATTTTAAGCGTAGGACATCGTAGCACGCTTTATCCGTTCCATAATAAACGGTTGGATTTGGCTGTTTGTCGTTTGTAATCCTCAGTAAAATGTGACATCCAAACGCCACCCTAGAATCAGAAGTTTTCTTTAAAAATGAATATAACTCATTGATTTTATTATGGTTGATTTGAAAGTTGTCAATGAATGTGACATTTTTCCGATATAAAAAACGCCTGATATATTACAGGCGGTTTTTTATTATTCTTTGCGAATTAATTAAACATCGCAGAAATGGATTCTTCGTTGCTGATACGGCGAATCGCTTCAGCCAACATGGAAGAAAGGGTGAGCACACGTACTTTGCCAAGTGCCGCAATTTGCGGAGAAAGTGGGATAGTGTCAGTGACCACGATTTCGTCAAGGGCATCGCTAGCTAGATTTTCGGCCGCTTTACCTGAGAATACCGGGTGGGTAGCATAGGCAAATACACGACGCGCACCGCGTTCTTTTAAGGCTTCCGCTGCTTTGCAAAGAGTACCACCGGTGTCGATCATATCATCAACGAGGATACAGTCGCGATCAGCCACATCACCGATAATATGCATTACTTGTGCGACGTTAGCACGCGGACGACGTTTGTCGATGATCGCCATATCGGTATCATTTAACAATTTAGCAACTGCACGGGCACGTACCACACCGCCGATATCTGGAGAAACTACAATTGGATTAACTAAGTCGGTTTTTTTCAAGATATCGTCGATTAATACCGGTGAACCAAAGGCATTATCAACGGGTACATCAAAGAAACCTTGGATTTGTTCTGCATGTAGGTCGCAGGTTAATACACGGTCGATACCTACAGTGGATAATAAATCGGCAACCACTTTAGCCGTGATTGGTACACGCGCGGAACGTACGCGACGATCTTGGCGGGCGTAACCGAAGTAAGGAATTACCGCGGTGATACGACCGGCGGAGGCGCGGCGTAGAGCATCGACCATCACAATTAATTCCATCAAGTTGTCGTTGGTCGGTGCGCAGGTGGATTGAATAATAAACACATCGGCACCACGCACGTTTTCATTAATTTGCACTTGAATCTCGCCGTCGCTAAAACGTCCTACAGTAGCATCGCCCAGGGATATATAAAGGCGTTCGGAGATTTTTTTGGCAAGTTCCGGTGTAGCATTACCGGCGAAGAGTTTAATATCAGGCATGTTGTGACCTCAGGTTTAGGTTAAGAAAAAATCGGTTTATTGGGAGCGGTTTCAGCGCGATAGCGTGCAAGTAGGCTATGCAACGGTGAAACATTCATTCCGCGAGCGACAAAGCCCTGCCAATCGGCGGGTTTTTGTCGAAATACAGCTTGTGCCGAGGATTCATCGGCAAATTCGGCAAACACGCAAGCGCCTGTCCCTGTCAATCTCGCCGGCGCGTATTGTAGCAACCACTGTAGGGCTTTTTCAACGGCCGGATAGGTGAGACAGACCACTTTTTCGCAATCGTTTGCGAAATTTGTTTGTAATAGTTCTTCAAGCGCTCTTTTTGGTGTTGCACGTGGTAGTTCCGGATGCTTGAATACCACCGGTGTGGACACAAAGGCATCAGGCTTGAGTAGTAGATAATATTTTTCAGGTGGGTTGCAATGTTGCAATTTTTCGCCCACACCTTCAGCAAAGGCCGCATGGCCATGGATAAAAATCGGTACGTCTGCGCCTAGTTGTAGACCGAGAGCGCTCAATTGCTCTAAGGTCAAGCCACATTGCCATAGTTCGTTTAATACTAATAAGGCTGTCGCCGCATTACTGGAACCCCCACCGATACCGCCACCCATTGGCAAATTCTTCTCAAGCTGAATATCAGCACCTAATGGGTATTGACAATGTTGCTGTAAGAGCTTGGCGGCGCGATAAATTAGATTTTGCTCGACGGGTAAATCGGCAATTTCTGGTGTGATGTGGATTTCATTATCAGCGCGCGGGGTGATGGTCAACCAGTCACAGATATCGATAAATTGGAAAAGGGTTTGTAACTCGTGGTAGCCATTAGGTAGGCGACCATTGATATATAAAAATAGATTTAGCTTGGCTGGGCTAGGAAAGCGTGACGGCCAATGTGTAGGGGTAAGAGAATTTGCTTGCGTATTCATCAGAATTGCCAGTCGTCAACACGAATTTTTAGCGTTTGCGCGGTACTTTTATTTTTTAGCAAAATATTTTCCGGCATTTGATTGGTTTGATAACTTAAGTAATCAGCCGTCCATAACGAACCATTCACAGGATAGCTAAATTCTGCCAATAGATGATTGGTTCCTACCTGATAATCGGCATTGCTTGCCGGTTGACCTTTTAGCCAATAGGCAAAATGCTCCAAAGGAACATCCATACCGATAATTTCCTGTAACAGGGCTTTCGCATTGCGAGCTGATTGACGATTACCTTGATTATCGGAGATGGTCATACCGCTTGGTTGCATTTCGATCAACAGGGTTTGTTTGCTGATCAGGGAATAGAGTTTTAGGCTGTAGGACTGTGGGCCTGTGTATTGCCAATCAAAACGGCTGGAAAAACGCTCTTGCGGACTGATATAACCGATTTGTCCTTGCGCATGATAGCTTTTGATTTGCTGGATAGTTTGCAGGTGGTTAAGCCAGGCCGCATCGTTTTTATCGATGTATTGTACACCGCTTGGGCGTTCCGCATCCAAGGTACAGCCGGCCAAGATCATGGCGCTAAGACCGGCAAGAAGAAAAGATTTGGTGAATTGCATAATCCGTCCGGAGTCAAAAAACGCGTCTATTCTAAGGATTTGAATACTGATGTCAAAGGGAAAGTGATGGCAATGAAAAAGCCTTTTTCGCTGCTGCTACGGCGACTATGCGACGACGAGTTAATTCATCACGAATGGCCTGCTTTTCAAATCCGTCCCGAATCACTTGTTGCACATCTACCGCAAGTGCCGCTTGGTAAAGGGTATGGATATAGGCTATTTGTGGATAATCTTTGTCTTCAAAACCTAGTCGTCCTCGACTATCGGCTAAGCAGATCAATAGAAAATCTTCAAAACGTGAGGCTTTACGCCACACATCGAAACGATTAAATAATTTCACAATGGTTTCCGCACGCAACTCAAAGGCTTTATGAATATGCGTATGGTATTCAGCAGTTAATTCGGCCAATTCCTGAATAGCATGGGGCGCTTTTAGTCGTTTACATAATAATCGGGTTTGTGCCACCCCTGTTTTTTCATGGCCATGATGGCGAGGCCAAAGTTGCGGGTCGGTTAGCCCTTTGCCTAAATCATGGCAGAGCGCACCGAAACGGACTGCAATCGCACGTTGTGGTTCTTGTTGGGTGAGACGAACAGCTTGTTTTAGTACCAACATGGTATGCAAAAAACTGTCGATTTCCGGATGATGTTGTGGTGGATTTGGGACTCCACTTAAGGCATTTAATTCGGGAAACAATTGGGCGAGGGCACCAACATTTTTTAAGGTTTCAAAATAGATTTCCGGATTGGGTTCGCTTAAGGCTTTTTCCGTTTCCAACCAAACCCGTTCTGCTGTTAAGTGGAGTAGTTCTCCTTGTTGGCAAAGGGATGCCATGAGCTGTAAGGTTTCCGGAGCTATCTGAAAACCGAGGTGATGAAAACGAGCGGCAAAGCGAGCCACTCGCAATACGCGCAATGGATCTTCGGCAAAGGCCGGTGAGACATGGCGTAGTATGCGATTATGCAGATCACTTACGCCATGGTATGGATCATGTAGATTTCCCGCTTCATCTTGGGCAATTGCATTGATGGTTAAGTCACGGCGTAACAAATCCTGTTCGAGACTGATATCTGCCGAAAAATCACAAATAAAGCCATGATATCCCTGACCGGATTTTCGTTCTGTGCGGGCCAGCGCGTATTCCGCTTTGGTTTGTGGATTAAGAAATACCGGAAAATCTTTGCCTACCTGTTGATAGCCTTGTGCTAAAAGGATTTCCGGTGTAGCACCAACTACCACATAATCACGATCCTTGATTGGTAGACCAAGCAATTGATCGCGTACGGCACCGCCGACAAGATAAATTTGCATCATTTACAGTTTATTCGATTTAGATAAAAAAAGCGGGCCGGAGCCCGCCAGAGAAACTAAGACCAACCGTCGCGACGTCGACGTCTTGGTAAAATATGTGGCAAGATCAGGCCGATTAGTAGGCCAACGCCAAGCACCGAACCACCATAAATAAACCATTGGATCGCAATTTCCCGTTTGCCCGCATCCAGCATTGCTTCCAAATCACGGTTTTTATTTTTGGTGATGTCCAATTCCCGTTTTAATTGAGCATTCTGTTCCAATAAATCGCCACTTTGACTTTCAGCCTGTTTAGTGCGGCGTTGCATTTCATTGGTACGTTGCTGCCAATCGTTGTCCAAGCGACTTAATTTCCCCGTCAGCTCTTGAATCTGTGCTTTCAGTTTCGGATTTTCTTCTTTAGCACTTGGAGTACTGGAAAGTTCGCTATTGAGAATCCAGGCTTCGCGGTTTTTGCTGTCGCGAATTAAGCTGTAGCGGCCTTGACTTTCCAGCACTTGTACTGCTTCACCGGCGGAGATTGCACCGGCAATTTTAAATTGGTCGCCGGCTCCCTTACGCAAGTAGGTATTAAGGTTATCGGTAACGTATTGGGTTTCTGCAGCAACAGTAGCGGAAGCTCCCAGCAGTAGCGAAGAAAAAAGCAATTTATTGAAGGTTTTCATTAGCATTCCTTATAGTAGAAAGGCGGTGACTTTGTTTTTTAAACCAACTCTTTTAAAATCAATGAGTTAGCATTAAATTTTAGCAAAACGTTAAAAAACGGCACCGCGTTTTCGGCTAATTAAAGATAGCGCGTAAGACGTAGAAAATTACAATGGCAAAAAATGCTCCGGCCGGCAGGGTAACGATCCACGAACTAATAATGTTGCGGATAACGGTAAGGTTTAAAGCCGCGATACCACGGGCAAAACCAATCCCTAAAATTGCGCCAACCAAGGTTTGGGTGGTAGAAATCGGTAAACCGGTACCGGACGCCACAACCACGGTCATTGCGGTAGCAAATTGTGCGGCAAAACCACGACTTGGCGTTAAATCGGTGATCCCGGAACCTACGGTCGCCATCACTTTTTGTCCCATTGCGATAAGCCCCACGGCAATACCGGCGGCACCTAGCGGCAGAATCCACCACACAAGGGTACTTTTAGCGGTTAAATCACCGTTATTTTGCACAATTGAAACCACTGCGGAAAGCGGACCAATAGCATTTGCCACATCATTAGAGCCGTGGGCGAATGCCATTGCACAGGCTGTCATTAGCATTAAGATACTAAATACTTTTTCTACCGCACCAAAGGTACCGCTGTGGGCTTTTTGGGTGAATTTCTCACTGCGGAAATAGAAGTGGCAGAAAATGATGCCGACAACGCTAATCAATGAAGAGATCATGATGGTCTCGCCATTAGAAAGATGTAATCCGACATGCACTAAACCCTTAGTAATGGTGACCACACTCAGAATCAGGGCGGTGATCCCCATATAGTAAGGGCCGTATTTTTGTGCGTTTTGTAACGGATTATCCGTATCGAAAATTAATTTTTGCGTGCTGGCAAAGATCACATAGGCCAAAATCCCGGCAATGACTGGTGTAATAAACCAGCTACCGACGATAGAACCGATAGTCCCCCAGTCCACCGAGCCCGGGCCGATGGTAATACAGGCAAAACCAATCAGCGCGCCGATAATCGTATGGGTACCGGAAACCGGCCAGCCCATTTTGGTGGCGATAAATAGCCAAGCACCGGAGGCAAATAGCGCAGAAAGCATGCCTAAGGCTAATACATCGGGCATTGCCACAAAATGCATGGGATCGATCACCCCGCTTTTGATGGTCTCGGTCACTTCGCCGCCGGCTAAATAAGCCCCAGCCGATTCAAAGACTAATGCAATAAAAATAGCTTGTTTAGCGGTAACAGTACCGGAACCGACGGAGGTCCCCATTGAGTTGGAAACATCATTGGCACCGATACCAAATGCCATAAAAAAACCGAATGCCGCCGTGATGAAAACCAGCCAGCTGCCGTATTCATTAATAACTTCCATAGAAATATCCTAGTGAGTGAAGTTAAGAGCGCGCCAGCATGATTTCAATGCGGGAGCCGACACGTTGCGCTTGATCGGCTAATACACCGACCCATTCTAAAATTTTGTAAAGGAACATCACATCAATTGGATTGTAGTGTTGTTCAATCCCTAATAGGGTTTTACGTAATTGAATTTGCATTTGATCGGTATCGTCTTCAATAGAATCCAATTCCTGGATCATATTGTTGACGATCTTCAGTTCCCGTCCCTTGAAACCGGTTTCTAATAATTCTTCTAATTCCTTAATTACCCGATGGGCTTGGTGCACGGAGTCAAGGCTACGTTGCATGTAGCTTAAGAAGCTTTCCTGCATTTCCTGCGGAATGCCGAATTGACGGCCAACCATGCGACCGGCGATATCTTTAGCATAGTTGGCTAATTTGTCTTGTTGGGTGACCAATTCCAATAAATCTCTACGATCAATCGGCAAAAACAAGCCGCGTGGCAGTTTGAGGCGGATTTCCCGTTTAAGACTGTCCGCTTCCCGTTCCCGTTGGGAGATTTCCAAACGGACGTTTTCCGATTTATCCCAGTTTTTGTCAAAGGTTGCCTGGAAGAAAGGAATAAGTAAATCGCAGCATTCTGTCACTTTGGAGGAGTGTTTTTGCAACGGTTTGAGCGGAGATTGGGCAAATAACCCGAGTATGCTGTTTATCGCCATAATGAGATGGACTCCTGAGGGTTAAAAAAACGGTTGCATCTTACCTGATTTCCCGTGTAAATACACGAAAAAGATCTTGACCGTCGATTTTTTAACTGTATATTTAATCAGCTAAAATCACAGGAGCCAACATGAGTAACGAAGTCGAATTAAAATTGGCCGTCAGCCCTGACGCTTTTCCCATCCTTTCAGAATATCTTAATCAATTCAATATCTTAGAAAATGACACTATTGCCTTGGGCAATACCTACTATGATTTTCCCGATCGTTTTTTAGCCCAACAAAAAATGGGATTGCGGGTACGCCGTCAAGATGGACAGACAACCCTAACCTTAAAAACCGATGGACGGGTGGTTGGTGGACTACATAGCCGCCCCGAATATAATTTGCCTTTAGCGCAGGATTTACCGCCAACACCAGAGCAGCTTAGAGAACTTTATCCGTTTAGCGAGCTGCCGACTGCCGCCCTTCAGGCTATTTTTACCACGGACTTTACACGTAGCTGGTGGTTGATTGATTTTCAGGGGACTCAAATTGAAGTGGCATTTGATCGTGGTGAAATTGTAGCACAGCAACAGACAATGCCGATTTGTGAGATCGAGTTTGAGCTAAAGAAAGGTGATATATCAACGCTTTTAGATTTTGTGACGGGGCTACCTTTTAACGAAAATATGTATTTTAGCGGTGAAAGCAAGGCCAAACGCGGTTATCAACTTGGCAGCAAACGTCTGGTGACCGATTGGTTAAATAAGTGGCGGGATTTTTTGCAACAGTCGCGTCAAATGGATACAACGGATAATGCCGCAGCACAATGCGTCAATTTGTTCAAAATGGAACAGCAATTGATTGAAGAAACTCTGTCTTTTCCAATTAGTACCTTTAGTGCAGATTTTATGAAAACCGTAGAGCGGGTTGGGGCTTTTTTCAACCTTTACCATTATTACGATGAAAACGCTAAATTGTTGGAAAGTGCACTCGCGGAGAAAATTACCCAAGGTTGTCAATTCGCACCAGATTTACTGGCCGAATTAGTCCAAAGTAATCAATATTTATTAAATGAAATTAAAGAATTAATCCGTTTTCATAGCGAAACGAAAGACAATTCGGCGACGATTGAAAAACTATCGGCCTTGCTGAAAGGACGGGCTTATTTTGAACGGATGATCAATTTCATGAAACTTAATGCTTAAGCGCGAACCAACCTTGCATGGATGGTAGTTATTCTGCCGCAACCTGTGAAACGCCCCTTAGATTTTCAGCGTTTTCCTTAAAACGGCATCTAAGTCATTGATTTTATTAGGGTTGCTTTAAAAAGCGAAAATTAAAAGGATAAATGATGGCAAAAGCCCCAAAAACAGCTTATGTATGCAACGATTGCGGAGCTGAATTTTCCCGTTGGCAGGGTCAATGTAGTGCCTGTAAAGCCTGGAATACGATTAGCGAAGTACGTTTGGTTTCTGCAGTCGCCACGACAAAAAATGATCGTTTTAGCGGTTATGCCGGAGAAACTCGGGCTAAAATTCAAACCTTGTCAGAAATTAGTTTGCAACAAACTCCGCGTTTTACTAGTGGATTTAAGGAATTGGATCGCGTATTGGGCGGGGGGATTGTACCGGGGAGTGCTATTTTAATTGGTGGGCATCCGGGCGCCGGTAAGAGTACCCTATTGTTGCAAGTGATGTGTGGTTTAGCTAAGGATATGACGGCACTTTATGTCACTGGGGAAGAATCTTTGCAACAAGTGGCGATGCGCGCCAATCGGCTAGGGCTACCGACCGATAAATTAAATATGTTGTCGGAAACCTCGGTGGAACAAATCTGTAATTTAGCCGACCAATTGAAACCGCAAATTATTGTGGTGGATTCTATCCAAGTGATGCATTTGGCTGATATTCAATCATCGCCGGGGAGTGTCGCTCAGGTGCGCGAATGCGCCTCCTTTTTAACTCGCTATGCGAAAACCCGTCAGGTGGCGATTATTATGGTGGGGCATGTAACCAAAGATGGCACCTTAGCCGGTCCGAAAGTGTTAGAGCATGCGATTGACTGTTCCTTATTATTGGAAGGTGAATCGGACTCCCGCTTTCGTACGTTACGTAGTCACAAAAACCGTTTTGGTGCGGTGAATGAACTGGGCGTATTTGGGATGACTGAACAGGGCTTGCGCGAAGTGAAAAATCCTTCAGCGATATTTTTAAGCCGAGGGGATGAGCAAACCGCTGGCAGTTCGGTAATGGTACTGTGGGAAGGTACACGGCCGCTGTTGGTAGAAATTCAGGCACTAGTGGATCATTCAATGTTGGCGAACCCGCGTCGGGTGGCGGTGGGCTTAGAACAGAATCGTTTAGCATTATTGCTGGCGGTACTACATCGACACGGAGGGTTGCAAATGGCTGACCAAGATGTGTTTGTGAATGTGGTTGGTGGCGTTAAAGTCGGAGAAACCGGAGCTGATTTAGCGTTATTGCTGGCATTGATTTCTAGTTTCCGTAATCGACCGTTGCCGGCGGATTTGGTGGTGTTTGGTGAGGTTGGCTTGGCTGGGGAAATCCGCCCAGTACCAAGTGGTCAAGAACGCATTAGCGAAGCGGCCAAACATGGTTTTAAACGGGCAATTGTGCCCTTTGCCAATAAACCGAAACACGCAGTGGAAAATATGCAAGTGTTTACGGTAAAAAAATTGGCCGATGCACTGGCGATTGTGGATAATTTTTAAATCGGCGTTTGTTGGCCGTGAAACTTATGGCGAAATTCGTTAGAATACGCGCTTTGCGAAAAAGGGGAGACTATGGAAAAGAGACAAAAAGCACTGGATGCCATTGATATTAAGATTCTGAATGAATTACAACGTAACGGAAAGATTTCCAATATTGATTTGTCCAAAAAGGTCGGGCTTTCCCCAACGCCTTGCTTAGAACGGGTAAAACGTTTAGAAAAACAAGGGGTTATCCTAGGGTATCGGGCATTGTTAAATCCTGAGTTATTGGACGCACCATTGTTGGTGATTGTGGAGATCACCTTAGTTCGCGGAAAACCCGATGTCTTTGAAGAATTTAATGCAGCAATCCAGGCCTTGGATGAAATTCAGGAATGTCATTTGGTTTCAGGCGATTTTGACTATTTGTTAAAAACCCGCGTAGCCGATATGGCCGCTTATCGTAAATTGCTTGGTACTACGCTATTGCGTCTTCCCGGTGTGAATGACACTCGTACTTACGTAGTGATGGAAGAAGTCAAACAAACCAATTATCTGGTCTTAAAATAAATAAAAATGATTAAACGTATTACAGAACGCTTTACCCCAAAACAATATCTGGCCGAATTGATTTTAGGCGTGACCGCTGTATTCGGCCTTTATCTGATTATTGCCTGGTCAAGCTATACGCCACTGGATAACTCTTGGGCAACAGCCAGTTATCAAAGCGAAACCATCAATAAAGCCGGTGCATTAGGCGCCTGGATTGTTGATACCTTTTTTGTATTTCTTGGTTACGTCGGAAATTTAATCCCATTTATGGTCTTTTTGGTGCCGGCTTATCTATTGAAAACTAAAGCAGTACGTCAACTTTCTGCAACCCGCATTGCATTACGAACTTTTGGTTTGGTAGTGTTGTTAATTGGTTTAACCATGCTTTCCACCTTATTTTTCAGCGGTACTAATTATTATTTAGCCGGTGGTGTGTTGGGCGGTAGCTTGGTGGTGAACCTTTATCCGACCTTGGGTAAATTCGGTTGTATCTTAGCGGCCATTGTTTTTTCTGTGGTGGGATTTATTTTTTGTTCCGGTGCTTCCTTGATCCGTTTGATTATTCGTTTCTATCATTGGTTAACTATGCAAAATGAAAAAAATGAAGAAGCCCTGTCACAAACTACCAATGTGGATGAGTTAGAAGCGATTGTTATTGATAAACCTGAGGAGCAAGCATCAGATACAGAAAATGTATTGAGTAATATGACGGAAAATAACGCCTCTGATGAGATTGAAAATAATCTTTCCGACAATGTGATTACTGAACCCTCTCCACAATCTCTTATTAATATTAGTGGTTTAAGTGGTAGCGAGCCGGTCGCATCGGGAGTGAATGAAGAACAATTTAGTGGCTTCACTATTGATACCGAAAATTTACCGAATGTTTCAATCTCCGCTGAGCAAAGTACGAATGTGAGTGGGCCGGATAATTTTACCGCCTTATGGCAGACACCGATGCAGCATAGCGATGAAAAATATTCGGATGAGGACGATTTTATAGTGAGTAAAGAGCCGGCTACTCCAACGGTTTCGTTACGTCCACAAAACCAAGAAAGTTCGCTTTCCAATATTGCTGCGACTCCGTCCTTTGAACCACAGGCTGCGGATACCGAGGCGGAAATTGATGCGATGAATGAAGAATTGGCTCGCCAATTCGCCGCTCATCAAGAAGCTCAAATGGCAGAATTGGCAGAGCGAGCGAAGGAAGCACATGCTGAAGATGCGTTAAAAGTGATTTTAGCGAATGATGAACCACATACGAGCGCACAAAGTAAAGCTGCGCCAAATTATAAACCTTATGGTGATTCACTTATTCACCCGGCATTTCAACAACCAAATAAAAAACGCGAAAAACCAACAACGCCGTTACCTTCCTTAGATTTGTTGGAACATTGCCCTGCGCAGGCTCAAAATATTACTCAGGAGGAGATTGTCGAAACCTCCCATCGCATTGAGCAACAATTGCGTAACTTTAATGTCAAAGCCACGGTCAAAGATGTTTTGGTCGGTCCGGTTGTTACCCGTTATGAGTTGGAACTACAACCTGGTGTGAAAGCTTCCAAGGTGACTAGCATTGATACTGACTTGGCGCGCGCCTTGATGTTCCGTGCTATTCGGGTGGCAGAAGTGATTCCGGGTAAACCGTATATCGGTATTGAAACTCCAAATGCTCAACGCCAAACTGTACCATTGCGTGATGTGTTGGATAGTGATGAATTCCGTTCTTCAAAAGCCTTGTTATCTATGGCATTGGGTAAAGATATCAGCGGTAAACCGGTAGTGGTTGATTTGGCTAAAATGCCACATTTACTGGTTGCCGGTTCTACAGGTTCGGGTAAATCCGTGGGCGTGAATACTATGATTTTAAGTCTGTTGTTCCGAGTAAGCCCCGATGAAGTTAAATTTATTATGATTGACCCGAAAGTGGTGGAGCTTTCAATCTACAAGGATATTCCACACTTGTTAACGCCAGTGGTGACCGACATGAAAAAAGCCGCCAATGCTTTGCGTTGGTGCGTAGATGAAATGGAGCGTCGTTACCAATTATTGTCGGCATTAATGGTGCGTAATATTGAAGGCTATAACGAGAAAATTGATGAATACGAAGCCATGGGCATGCCGATCCCGAATCCATTATGGAAACCGGGTGATACCATGGATAACGCCCCACCGGCTTTAGAAAAACTAAGCTATATTGTGGTGGTTGTGGATGAATTCGCCGACTTGATGATGGTGGCGGGTAAGCAAATTGAAGAATTGATTGCACGTCTTGCGCAAAAAGCTCGGGCAATTGGTATTCATTTAATTTTGGCTACCCAACGCCCATCCGTGGATGTGATAACCGGTTTGATTAAAGCCAATATTCCAAGCCGAATCGCCTTTACAGTAGCAAGTAAAATTGACTCCCGTACCATTTTGGATCAGGGCGGAGCAGAAACCCTATTGGGGCGCGGAGATATGCTATATTCCGGTCAAGGATCTTCCGATTTAGTGCGGGTTCATGGTGCCTTTATGAGTGACCAAGAGGTTGGCCGTGTAGCCGATGATTGGCGGGCTCGTGGCAAACCGAATTACATTGAGGGCATTTTAGAAGGTAATGAGGACGAAGATGCCTCAGATAAACCGGCCTCCGATGGTGAATTGGATAAATTATTTGATGAAGTGATGAATTTTGTCTTGGAATCGGGTAATACCTCCACATCCTATGTGCAACGTAAATTTAGTATCGGTTTTAACCGTGCCGCGCGCATTATGGATCAATTGGAAGAACAGGGTATTGTTAGCCCGATGCGCAACGGTAAACGCGAAATTTTAGCGCGTCGTCCCGATTTTTAAATAGAAGGAAAAGCTATGTTTAAAACACTCAAAAAATCCTCGCTTGCTTTATTGACTTTGGCGGCGACACAGGTTGCTTTAGCCGATCCGATGGGCGAATTACAAAGTCGTCTGAGTCAGGTAAATGTCTTAAGCGCAGATTTTAGCCAAACTGTGACAGCCGCCGGTGGAAAAAACGTGCAGCAAGGCAGTGGTAAGTTACAAATTAAACGCCCAAATTTATTCCGTATGGATACCAAATCCCCGCAGGAAACCCAAATTATTTCCGATGGTAAAACCTTATGGTATTACGATCCCTTTGTTCAACAGGTTACTGCGCAATGGGTGAAGGATGCGGTAAACAATACGCCTTTTGTATTGTTAACCAGTGATGATAAAAGCCATTGGGCACAATACGATGTTAGCCAACAGGCCGATTCTTTTACCCTTAAACCTAAAGCTAAAAACAGCAGTATCAAACAATTTGATATTCGGGTGGATGCCAACGGGGTGTTGAAAAACTTCAGCACCACAGAAAAAGATGGTCAAACCAATCTGTATGTGTTGCGTAATATCACCAACCAGGCTTTACCGGACAACCTATTCCAATTTGCCGTACCTAAGGGGGTTGAATTGGATGACCAGCGTAAAGGCAAAAAATAACTTCTTGTATTGGCACAGACTGGCTGTGCCATTTTTCTTTTATATGGCAGAACAATGACAAATCTTGGTTTTGATTTCAGCGATAACGAATTTCAACCTCTAGCCGCCCGCATGCGACCGAACGATCTCAGCAATTATTTCGGTCAAAGCCATTTATTGGCGCCGGGTAAACCCTTACGTCGGGCAATTGAAGCGGGCCATGTTCATTCCATGATTTTGTGGGGGCCTCCGGGAACCGGCAAAACGACCTTAGCAGAAATCATTGCCCATCGTATTAATGCCGATGTGGAGCGGATTTCAGCGGTTACCGGCGGGATTAAGGAAATTCGAGATGCAATTGAGCGCGCCAAGCAAAATCGCTTGGCCGGTCGACAGACCATTTTATTTGTGGATGAAGTGCACCGTTTTAATAAAAGCCAGCAAGATGCATTTTTACCGCATATTGAAGACGGTACCGTTATCTTTATTGGTGCGACGACCGAAAATCCGTCCTTTGAATTAAATAATGCGCTATTGTCACGGGCGCGTGTGTATGTGTTGAAATCCCTTACTGCAGCGGAAATTCACGAGGTATTACAACGTGCATTGCATGATAAGGAACGGGGCTTAGGCAACGAACCATTAATTCTCCAAGGGGAGGTGTTGACGCTACTCGCCGATTATGTGAATGGAGATGCCCGTTTAGCCTTGAATTGTTTGGAATTAATGTGTGATATGGCCGAGCAACAAGCTGACGGCAAGCATCTTACTCCAGAATTATTAACTGAGGTTCTTGGCGAGCGGCAGGCACGTTTTGATAAACAAGGTGATCGATTTTACGATTTGATTTCTGCACTACATAAATCTGTGCGAGGATCCGCGCCGGATGCAGCCTTGTATTGGTATGCGCGGATTATTACTGCCGGTGGTGATCCGCTGTATGTAGCACGGCGTTTATTGGCTATTGCTTCGGAGGACATTGGCAATGCGGATCCGCGCGCTATGCAGGTTGCAATCAGTGCCTGGGATTGTTTTACCCGAGTTGGGGCTTATGAGGGCGAGCGGGCGATTGCACAAGCGATTATTTATTTGGCGGTTGCCCCAAAAAGTAATGCCGTGTATAACGCGTTCAATGCGGCTAAAAAATTGGCTAAGGAATCAGCTGATTTTGATGTGCCTCCGCATTTACGTAATGCACCGACGAATTTAATGAAAGAGTTGGGCTATGGCGCGGAATATCGTTATGCTCATGATGAGCCGAATGCTTATGCCGCAGGCGAAAATTATTTTCCGCCGCAATTGGCGCACACGCAGTTTTATTTCCCTAATGAGCGCGGAATGGAAATCCAAATTAAGGAAAAATTAGCGCGCTTACGCCAAATGGATGAAACTGCGACCAAGAAGCGTTATTAGGCTTTGAGACAAACGCCCCCTTAAAAATGGGCGTTTTTCTTAAAAATAATGCTAACCAATTGATTTTATTAGAGTTGATTTTAAAATCAAAGATAGGGGATTGCGCCTGGCCGGTATGGCAAATTGTCATGCGATGTTAGAGTTAGATTTCCTATTCATTTTGCGGCTATTATTAGCCGCTCATTTTTTAGAGGATGTTTAATGAATAGCAAAAAAGCGAATTCCAAATTATTTCTTGTGTTATTACTCGGTGTATTGTCGGCTTTTGGGCCTTTTGTAGTGGATTTGTATTTACCCTCATTACCGCAATTAGCGGATTACTTCAATACTCACGCCTCTATGACCCAACTGACGCTGACCACGGCGATGATTGGACTTGGAGTAGGGCAATTGTTTATCGGCCCATTAAGCGATAAATACGGGCGAAAAAAGCCGCTGATTATTTCATTGCTGATTTATGTGGTGAGTACCGTATTAATCGTATTTTCTCCGAATATCGAAAGCATGATTGTGTTACGCACACTGCAAGGTCTTTCTTCTGCCGGTAGCTTAGTCATTTCCCGTGCGGTAGCCACCGATTTATATCGCGGCCGTGAAATGACCCGTTTTTTCGGTCTACTGATGACGATCAATGGCTTAGCGCCAATTATCTCGCCAATTTTGGGGAGCATATTGATTGAATACATTAATTGGAAAGGCGTATTTGTCTTCTTAGCACTTTTAGGTATTGTGGTGTTGCTATTTTGTTTCCGTCTGCGCGAGAGCCTTCTTCCGGAAAATCGCCAACAGGGCTCGATCTTCGCGAGTTTTGCGACCTTTGGTAGTCTGTTAAAAAACCGTTTGTTTATGAGCTTTGTGGGTATTCAAACCCTGTTATTAGGTGCCATGTTCGCCTATATCGCAGCATCGCCGTTTATTTTTCAAACCTTTTATGGCCTCAATGCGGTGGCATTCGGGTTATGTTTTGGGTTAAATGGTGCGGCTTTAGTAATTGGTTCGACAAGAGGCGCTAAATTGACTAATCGCCGCGCGATGGTGCTTGGTATGGTTGGCTTTAGCGTAGCGGCAATTTATACGATTGCCATGTTGGTCATACAACCGCATTGGATTTTCGTGGAAATTGGTCTTTTCACTATGTTAATGATGATGGGCTTTACCTTCCCTGCCATTTCTTCTTTGGCTATGGAAAGTGAGCGGCAAAATGCTGGCAGTGCGTCTGCGATGCTCGGTTTTGCACCGTTCTTCTTCGGTGGGATTGTTTCGCCATTGGTGGGTATCGGTAATATTTTCTATGCCACAGCGCTAGTGATTTTCTTCTGTGGAGTGCTGGGATTAAGCCTGTATATGCGAATTCGTCGTGCGATTGAAGGTTAATCCTTGAGCCAAAATAAAAGCCGCGTTGAATTGCGGCTTTTTTATTGGGAAAAATGCCCCCTTGAAAATAAAAGTTTTTCTAAATATAGGCGTTAACCCATTGATTTTATTATAAATACTTTAAAAATGGCTAATGCATTGATTTATTTTAGTTTTTCCAAACGGGCAATGGCGGCTTCATCGGATTGGCTTTGTAATTTCCACATCCGCCAGAATAGCAATCCTGCGGCTACGCTTAGCGCGATAATAAAGGCCACCCAGAAACCTTTTGCACCGATTGATGGCATTAGCCAATCGGTACGGGACAAGCAGTAACCGATAGGTATACCAAGCCCCCAGTAGGAGAAGAGGGTGATCCATAAAATTGTTTTGGTATCTTTATAGCCACGCAAGATGCCGCAAACTACCACTTGGGTTGAATCGGAAAACTGGTAAAGTGCAGTAATGATTAAGAGCCCGGATGCTAACGCAATAACTTGTGGTTCTTTGACGAAAATACTCGCGATGAAATCGCCCCACAATATTAAAATTGCCGCCATAACGGCTGCAATCAATAGCCCTATAAATAATCCGCCGTAGCTGATTTCTTTGGCATGTTGTATTTCTTTGGCGCCTAATGCTTGGCTCACCAAAATGGTACAGGCCATACCAATAGACATAGGGAACATAAACATAATCGAGGACACGTTTAATGCGATTTGGTGGCTGGCAACTACCTCAGCACCTAACGGTGAAAGCAATAGGGAACTGAGGGCAAATAAGGCCACTTCGCTACTTAATGCTACACCAATAGGGAAGCCCAGTTTGAATAATTTGCCAATCGTAGCACGATCGGGCGCTTCAAAGAGCGGGGAGAATACTTTTAAGGAACGTTCGCTGTGATTTTTATAGGAATAAAGTAGCATCATCAATGCCATCAACCAGTTCACAATTGCTGTTGCGATACCACAACCAACCGCGCCAAAAGCAGGTAGTCCAAGTTTGCCGTAGATCAGTACATAGTTAAGCGGAATATTGACCAATAAACCACAGAAAGTAATTACCATGGCCGGTTTAGTTTTGGCAATGCCGTCATTTAAGCAACGAAAGTTAATCAGCAGCAGGTACCCCGGCAAGCCCCATAACATGGCATGCAGATAATCGGTGGTAATGCTCGCCATTTTGGCATCCATCTGCATATAACCTAAAACGCCGTCACTAAAATAGATCAACAGACCGATAGGAATGCAGCAAAGCATGGCAAGCCACAGACCTTGACGGACTTGGTGGGCGATCTTGTGACGCTGGCCGGAGCCGTTTAAATAGGCTACGGTTGGGGGAAGCGCCAATAAAATACCGTGGCCGAAAAGCACTAATGGTAACCAGATTGATGCGCCGACCGCAATTGCGGCCATATCGGTAGCACTCACCCGACCGGCCATGATGGTATCCACCAAGCCCATTGAGTTTTGTGCGATTTGAGCCAATAAAATCGGTGTAGCGATTTTTATTAGCTTACGAAGATCCGCGCCATCGCGGGAGAAAAGACTAACTTGCATAAGTTTGCTATACTGTGTCCGTTTTTTTGACGTAAGGAATAAAGAATGTTTACCGGAATCGTACAGGGCGTTGCCCAAATTCAGGCCATTAAAAAATCAGATCATTTTAGAACACAGACCATAAAATTACCACCGGCAATGCGTCAAGGATTGCAAGTCGGAGCATCCATTGCCAATAACGGGGTGTGTTTGACGGTGACACAAATTGACGGAGATTTGGTGAGTTTCGACATTATGCAGGAAACTTTACGCATCACTAATCTCGGCAGTTTAGAGGTGGGGGATTTTGTGAATATCGAACGCGCGATGCAGATGGGCGATGAAATTGGTGGGCATATTCTCTCCGGCCATGTTTATTGCACCGCGAGTGTTTCACATATTATTGAAACTGAAAATAATCGTCAGGTTTGGTTTAAATTGCCGAATAAAGATGTGATGAAATATATCCTTACCAAAGGCTTTATCGCCATTGATGGTATTAGCCTGACCATTGGTGAAGTTAAAGAAGATGAATTTTGCGTGAATTTAATTCCTGAAACCTTGCACCGAACCCTTATCGGAAAACGCCAAATAGGGGATTTAGTGAATATCGAAATAGATCCACAAACCCAAGCGATCGTGGATACTGTAGAGCGATATTTGCAGGGAAGAGGATTGTAGTATCACCAGAATTTAATCAGCTAAGGTTCAAATGTATGAAACGCTATTATGACTTAAATCCCAGCAGTCCATTTTTTAACTTGATGCAAGATACCACGGAAGAAAATAAATTAACCGAGGATGAAAAAGAAAGAATTGTTTGGATTACAAGAACAAACCTTGTTGCAGTTGATCTCGAAACTGAAAAAAGCACAGCAGATGAAATGAACTATATCATTTACGGTGCGTTGAACAATATACCATCAGAGGAAATTGCCAAAAATTTACTCATCAATGAAATTGGCAGCGAAGCTGAAAAGTATTTATAAATTGGAGTAGAAGTAACTTAAAAAATCACATTAAATAGAAGTATTTTTTAATGTGATTTTTTATTGGTTATTCTTAGTAAAAGCAGTAATAGCGCTATATTTTATTTCGTAGTGCTACAATCCACTCAGAGATAGGTCGTTATCAGAGAGTTCTTCATTACACTCTTGCAAAAAAATTTTCAACAAGCGCTTAACATCGAGCACAGATAAAGGCAATGAAATTGGATACCGAGTTTTACCTTGAACCATTTTCAAATCGTTTAAAAAAAATCATTCGATAAATCGCCCCTATAATCATAAAAACGCAAATACGCGCGATTTAGGGCGGTTTTATGTTTTATTTAATTACACTCCGAAAATAGGCTTGCACATCCTCTAAAATATCGTCCTCGTCCTGCGGGGTTAAAACCAAGAACGGACGGGCGGGAATATCGACTTTTCGCCCACGTCCGGCTTTACCACCAAATTGATGGATTGCCGCGTAAGGCTCATTTGTTCCGACTATGGCGATGTTATTATCATAATAGCTGGTGATACTATTCATTAGATTTTCTGTATCAACAAGCGGCGTGCCTTGACGATATTTCAGCCCTAACCACTTCGGACGCCCGCCCGCGTCAAAGTTTTGCAACACCGCTGATTCCATTGTGCCGGCAATGCTACGCATGAGTGGCGTACGGTCTCGTGCGGCTGCCGCTAACCGTTCTAATATTGTGGCAATTTGTTGCGCATTATTAATTTCAATTTCTATCATAAGCGTTGATTTTTTAAAATTAAGGAGGTACATTTACCTTGCCACTAGAAAAGCGATGAATCTCGATGATCGCGGGCGAAGAGGTGAAATAGACTCGGGACTGTGTGCGGTGGGTTCGAGCCCCGCCTAGTGGCTTACTCTTTAAATGCCTTTCTCCATTGCTTATCGCTCACTAATCTAAACGACTGTACAAAAATTTCCGATTCTTTGCTCAGAGCTTTCAATACGGCAAGTAATTTCTTACCATTCACATCCTTATAAAATTGATACCCAAGCTTATCCTCTACGATTTTATCCGGAGAGTTGATAATATCCGGCAAACTTGCATAATCATCGATTCCAAACTCCTGCCCATCACGACTATTAAACTGTTTGATTAAGGTATCGTCAGATAGCCACACTGTGCCGGTTTTACTTTGCAATAAGTTTTTGCTTTGCACACTCAAGACACCTGCCGCAAACTTAAAGTTTTTGGTTAAACCATCACGTACCTGCAACATTTGCTCGGCAGTGAGTTTCTTCCCTTCATGGCTAGATGATTGCTTAATTTCTGTCACCTGTTTCGCCAGCAAATTAAAATCATGAGCAAATTCGCTTCCGCGCATCTCCACCTTGGCAAACTGGTGCGCCAGCTTTTCCGGGTAAAGATCTAAATTCGGCTTATAGTTCAATCGTCCAACATTATAATCAAAGCCTTTATCCGTTACTCGTACCGTGCCATCGGGCAATTTAAAACCAATCGTTTTTTCACGGTTTCCGGCTTTATCGGCAGGGCGTTCAACTTCGACTAAAAATTCTGAGCTGTCGTCCGGTTTATCCATGCCACGGCGTTGTAAATCACGTTCAGCAAGTGCAATCACTGAGCAGCGACAATTAAACCCATTTGGTGGGTAAAATGTCGCCCAAAATGGATCATCATAACGGTAAATTTTGCCGTTTAATGCTAAATGAGCCGGGCGGGTTCTTTCGTCGCCTACGGCGGAATATTGCCAGTAGGGGCGATTGTCCACATTATCCCGCATGCGTTGATAGCGCGCCGCAGAATAAGCCGTCAGCATATTTACTCGGTAAGTCGTATTTAAACAGCGGGGGGATATCCCTTTTTCATTTCGCAGTGCTATAACCCCAAACCGCATTAAGGCCGCTTGTGCTGATGCCGCACTCGCACCGGAGATTGCAACGGCTTTAGAGACGGTCTCCGTTAGACTAGCAACACGAGCTTGATTTATTCCCAATGCTTGTGCATTTTGCGCAAAACGTTGATAAATACTCGATGTCGCCTCTAAGCTCTGGTTGGTCTTTAATGATATATCAAAGAGCGACTGTAATCCTCTCTGACTACTAAACGATGCACTTTCAATTAGTGCGAGTTTGTTTTTTACCTCGGTATAGCCATCAACATAGTTTTTTAATGTGCGAAGACCAACACTAGCCATCGAAAAACTTTTTGCGCGTGCTTCTGCGACATTTAATCCATTTCTAAATTTTGCATCGTCAACGCCTAGGCGGACTAATCAATCAGATACCGTAGATGCCATTTTGTAAATTTATCCCATAAAAAAAGCTCGCCCAAAGGCGAGCTTTGTTGAATTAAATCCAACTAATATGTATTACCAAATAATCTATCTATTTTTTGCTGCTTTGTCAGTTTGCTATCAAACGCAATCCGCAAACACCAAGCGATAAGCGCAACCATGACAGCGGAAAACACATAAACGCCCCACGGCTTAGTAAGTAAAAATACGGGAGTTAAGCATACCGCCAAAAATAATACTATTTTTGCGATAAATGCAATAAATCTTGCCATCATAACTACACCCCTTATTAATATTTAACTTTTACTGGATCGTAATTAATGGTAGTCGTTATGTCAATAACTTACATCGGCAATAATCGAGGTCGGCGCCAAGGTCCAAGGCTAATTCGAAAAATGTTATCTTTATCTTTTTTGATAACTTGTTTTTCCACCGCTGGATCAAATTGACCGCCACATAATCTGCACCCGTAAGGGCCGCCAATTACGGAAAAATTGTATTCGCCTTCCGGAATGTAAAAATCCGCTTTTTCTTCAGTGGCGAAACGGGCTAATAATGTTTGGCGATACATCACACCTAAATAACATCCGTTGTAGCTCCCTTTTTCATTTCGCAGTGCTATAATTCAGTAAACGAACTGTATAACAAGGGGAGCGTTGTAGCTCCCTTTTTCATTTCGCAGTGCTATAATGCAATGCCAGGTCTTGTTCTTGCAGTTTCATGTTGTAGCTCCCTTTTTCATTTCGCAGTGCTATAATGCGTAATCTTGCAAAACTTCGCTGATGATGGTTGTAGCTCCCTTTTTCATTTCGCAGTGCTATAATCATTGCTGAAAAATTATCGAAAGACCAAAAGTTGTAGCTCCCTTTTTCATTTCGCAGTGCTATAATGCTGTATATTAATTACTATCTATTCCTAAGGTTGTAGCTCCCTTTTTCATTTCGCAGTGCTATAATTGGCGCACCTTGGAAACCGAGCTTTCAAGCGTTGTAGCTCCCTTTTTCATTTCGCAGTGCTATAATTCGAACAAGGCTATGCGGTGGAATTATTTGGTTGTAGCTCCCTTTTTCATTTCGCAGTGCTATAATAGGGACAGCAAAAAGCCTCATGCCGCAAGGTTTAGGGGCTTTTGTTTTGTCTAAAAAACGGCTAAAAAAGCAATAATTGATTTGAATTGACCTTTTTTTCTTGCAGTTTTTTCTCTCCCACTAAAATTTCCATGCTCGCAAATTGTTTTTCTGTAATAGATAAGCATCGAATAGAGCCTTCTTCAGGTAAGTGTGCAACGAGTCTTTTATGATGTTTTTCTAAAGCATCTCGCCCTTTAATAATTCGAGTGTAAATAGAAAGTTGCAACATTTGATAACCATCTTTAAGTAAAAATTGACGAAATTGGTTTGCAGCCCGCATTTTTGCTTTAGTAGTAACCGGTAAATCAAATAAAACGATCATACGCATAAATACCCCCTCACTCATATTGATATTCCTGCAATATATCGATTTCAGGTAACTGCAATAATGCTGCATTTTTTTGAATAAGTGTAATTTGTAAAGAGGAAATAGCTTTATCAATGGCAGTTAAAACACTCACTTTTTCTTGGTTAAAGCATAGTTGATGATGCAAGATTTTAATTAATTGCTGTTTTGATAGAGGACTGAGATTTTGGGAGAGTAATCCTTTTTCGAGCAAGTCCCATACCAGCAAATCAACAAGAGGGCGAAACGGTTCAATAAAATCATCCGCTAAATTAAAGGCATTGAGTTCGCTATGATGAAATAAACCTAATTGAGGTAGCCAACCATAAAGAACAAGGCTTCTTGCCACAGCTGAACGCATAACGGAATAAGCATAGTTCAGATGTATATTAATCGAATTGTTTTCTTCTTTTCGTCTGAAATGAGCGCCGAATAATCCAGAGAAATAAATGACCGCACTTTGTGCCTCAATATTATCTTTATCGCCTGATTTCACTAAATTAGCGAGCCGTAGTAACCGCTCTGATTTTTCTTGATGCTGACAGAGTGATAAGACTTTTGCTTGATTACGAATTTTTTGTTGCACAATGCGTTGCCAAAGTTGTTTTTTCAGTGGCAAGCTCGTTTCAAGTTGTAATTTAAGGGTTTTTAATTGTCGATAATATTGATTAAAAGGGAGCCATTGACCACAAGGTAAAAATTGTTCATCACAACTCAATAAAGTAATCCCGTATAAACCGAATGCCGAGAGCAATGGAAGGGTAATCACTGTTTCTCGGCTTTCCACAACAACAATAGCAATATCTTCTAAAGGAACGGTAAATTCGTTTCCTTCTTGTTGAATCAACATTTGTTGTTGATGCAAAGAGAGTTTTCCTCCCTTACTAATAAGAAGACTTCTCCATGTCATAATGTATCCTTATAAAAAATCCCCATACGTATACGTAGTACGTATGAGGATTAAATTGAGATTAACGAACAGATTGGCATTTACTTGGGTTACATAAACGAATATTTTTCCCAAGTTCATCTATTTGATATTTTTCAAAGGAAAGAGCTAGTTTTATTCCAACACCTTGATGAATACCGCCTTTTGCTTTAGATTTTTCTAGATCATGTTCCTTAATAGCAATATTACCTGTTGCTCGGTCAAGCCCATTAAAGTAACCCAAAATTGTTTTCTTTTTAGTGACTAATTTTACTAAGTCATTTGGGTGCAATGAAAATTTGAAAATTGCAGAGTTATCCATCACTTCCCAATCTTCCTCATCTTTATATTGTGTCGCAGCTTTATTAGGCAAAATACCCTTAGCTACTTGCCAGGTATAAATTGGCACAAGGAAATATTTTCCATCTTTAGTGAAAACATCTACTCTCACCATAGAAGCATTATCCGCGACACCATTACCCTCACGGACTAATACGCCAGATTTTTGTACTTGCTCTACCCGTACTGATTTAACAATAGCCCCGCCTTTTTTTATAAAAGGTTCAGCAAACGCTTTGGCAGGATCATCATTAAACGCCTCTAGACGAGCTTTTAAAGCATCATAAAGATCTTTTTCACGTTCACGATTTACCATCAATTCTAAATCTTTTAATTTTAATTTAGTGAGTGGCATTTTAATCACGCTTATCCCTTCATTGAGACGTTTCGCGGATTTCACGGTTTCCATGTGTCCTTGACCGGTCATTTTGCGTGTTGGCATTCGAGATACAAACAGAGGTTGGACAAATTCATGATTTGCTTGTGGACGATCTGGCAATCTATTTTCTAGCTCTAGTTTAGGATTATCACTAAAAATTCGGATTTCAACTTCTTGTTTGAAAAATTGCCATGGTGTAGGGAAGTGTAATGGAATAATTTCACCCGTTTCACGATCTATTCGTTCACCAGTGAATACATCGCCTGCTTCAAAACGAACAAAACGTGTGATTTTTTGCTGCATAGCGACGGTTGAGCAAGCAACCACAACGGCATCTAAAGCGTGATGGCGCTCATTGTCTTCACGTGATTTTGCTAATCCCCAACGACTACGAAGTAAAGCAGTAATTTGCCCGTTGGAAGCAAATACTTTGCTTTTTCCTTCACCTGTTAAGTGCATATTATCTGCAATAAAGTTACATAAGAAACGAGCAACGTAGCGCGTATCATTTAAGTTACGTTCAATAAAGCCCTTTTCATCAAGCTTTTGGCTTAGGATGCGTTGTTTTTTCGCATAAGGGAATGCACTGGTTTCAACTAATGCTTTGAAAGCTCTCCAGCGTTCGCTGTTATGTTTACCATCTAGCCATTCAAAAGGGGTTAAATTGCCTTTGTTTTGATTTTCATTAGCAAGCACTAGTACTTTATTGTTGAAGCTATCATCCCAAGTGCGGGAGAATGGCAAGGCATGATCGACTTCTACATAGCCTTTTTCTAATAAACGGTGTAATTCGATAGGTTTGCCGGAATATAAACATTTTGCATTTTGTTGCTTATAAAGTCGCATTTTTAAAATGTCTTTGGCTTTAGGTTCACCTGCAAAATGAGGGAAGTATTCTTTAAATTCCTTGATTGCGTTTTCACGCTGTTTACGATTTTCTTCCTGACGTTTTTCTAGTTCACGACGATCTTTGTAAGATTTGCCGACTTCGCGTCCCGTTTCAATATGAATACGAGCTGGCGAACCATATAATCGCACTACACCATTAATCACTTTACGAGCCTGCGTGAGTGTTCGTAAAACCACAGGATTACGAATTTCATCAGCTGGAATCTGTGGTAAGAAGTAATGGTTTTCTTCTGTTTTTTTACCATAATGATCGCCATACATTTCATGACAAGCCTCGTCATAGCGTAGTCCTTGTTGCATTAATGGCAGAAGTTTATATAAAGCTTTAAGAGATAATTGGATAAATTTATCAAAACTAAGATTTTCCAATAAGGCATTTAATACAGGCTGAGAGAGTTTTCCTGCTAAGTAAGTACTGATGTCTTCATCAGTTTTATATAATGAAAACGCTGTGCCAATTTCATCTAATAATGTTGAATTTTCCTTTAATTCCGTCCATTCAGCTTTTAGGTTATTACCTTCCAATACCTTACGAATTTGGTGATAGGCTTTCATTTCCATCAGTGTTGTTTTGGTTTCAATGGCTTTTTTATCTTCACCGGAATAACGGAGACCTTTAAAGATTGCCTCATCAGATAAATTTAGTATTGAACGTACTTGTGCATAAGTTAATTTAGCTTTTTCATAAGGTTGTTCGATTAGAATTAAACGTTCATTATCATTTAAAGCACGCTCTAAGCCATTTTCTTGAATACGTAAATTATTTAATTTTGTTATCCAAACAAAACGTTCTGCAGTATAGGTGTTTTTAGCTGCCTTATATTCATCTTCAAAAGTACATTTACCGAGCATTTTTAAAATGGCTTCACCAGATAGGGCAGGCTTTTGCCACATTAAAAGTGCTGTCAAATTTTCTAATAATTTTTCTGAAGCAAATGGATTACCAAAGTGTTGTTGACGAGAGAAGAGGAGTTCCATTTCGGCGAGTAAGTCTAGTCGGCTAAACGTGTGAGTATAGGCGCCTTGTTGGTTACGGATATGGCCTTCTTCGACCTCAAATTTTTTTACAGCAAGTTCTGCAGGCGTGCGATATGTAGTTTGTTGCAGTAATTCATGGTTACTGGCTACACCGCTTAATAACGCGCCTAGCTCTTTATTTTCGCTTTTACTTTCATTTTTACGCTGAGATAAATAACCACGGTGCTTAATTAAATGTAATAACACAGCAGCCCATTCTTGGCGTTTTAGTTTACGATCTAGACCTTCGACACGTAGCTGCCAAACTTGATGAGGAAGACGTTCATCAGTGGATAATAGGATATTTTCTAATTTTAGAAGTCGTTTTGCTTTTTTCAGGCGAGCAACGCGACGCTGAGTTAATCGACGAGCGGAGCGGGCTAAACGGCGAGATAATGCTAGACTTTCCCCTGTTTTTGGTACTTCGGCTCGTTCAAATGTACGCACCCCAACGTCAATTAAGCATAGGGGATTTTCCTCTTTATCAATTTCAACAACAGCCCAACCAACAGAGGCAATGCCAAGATCTAAGCCAAGGATATAATGCAAGTTCTTATTTTCCATAATTTGGTTCCTTTTTATTTATAGTAGATGGTTAAATTTTAGCAAGTTTTTGGATGAAGAGTATATTGACTGCAAAAAAATAAAAAGATAGAATTTACAACGTTGTAATAGCACTGCGAAATGAAAACCGTTGTTACAATAAGAGATTAGTTTCTCGCAAAGTTCTGCCCCTTAAAACCTTCGTTTTAAGGGGCATCTTTTTTTACATTTTAAATATGAAAATGGTAAAACAAAAAACGCCCAACAAAAATGTTGAGCGTTTTTTTGAATTTAATTTGTCAATTTTACTTATCTGATTTTGTTTGTTTTTTTGATCTTTTCCATTTCCAAAATAAGAAAGCAGCCAGCGCGATGATTAAAATATAAATAATAGTTTGGCCTTTTTGAATTTGGGCGTGTAACCAGTCGAGATTTTTGGCACCGAATTCACCAAGGTATACCCAAATCGGTACGGAAATAATGGCGGCACAGAAGTCGATAAATACGAAGTGTGGGTAGCTCACTTTACGGGTGATGCCAGAAACAATGTAAATTGGTGCCCGTAAACCCGGTAGGAAGCGCGCGACAAAGAGCACTCTTGAACCGTATTGAGCGAATTTTTCACGTACCATACGCAGGCGTTGTAAGGTCACTACTTTGCGGATTAATTTAAAGCGGAGGATGCGGGCGCCATAGTAGCGGCCAAGCCAATACATGCAGGAATCGCCGGCCAGTACACCGATCAAACTGACCAATAGCATTAAATGGGAATTGACGCTTTCCGGGTAAAGTCCTGCAATGACGCCGCCGGAAACAAGGGTGATATCTTCCGGAATCGGTACTCCGAAACCGCAAATAATTAAAACAAAAAATACCGCCCAATAACCGTAATCGGTAAAAAAGCTAATCAATAATTCCATTTGGTCAATCACCCCGAAGATTCAAAAAATCGCAACATTTTAAAAGTTTTACGCAAATTTGACTAGAAAAATTTGCGGTTTATCGATGAATCCTCTATAATCCGCGACCTCAAAGTTCGCTTTGAGCCCATTTAGGAAAATTGCTGGGTCGCCTGCAATTTTTTTTATTTTTAACTTTACATACAGAGAACATAAAAATGGCATTTAAATTCAACGCTGAAGTTCGTTCTGCGCAAGGTAAGGGTGCGAGCCGCCGCCTGCGTCACAATGGTCAAATCCCTGCAATCGTTTATGGTGGCAGCGAAGCGCCTGTTTCCGTTATCTTAAACCATGACGAAGTAAACAACGCGCAAGTTCACGACAGCTTCTATTCCGATGTAATCACCCTTGTGATCGAAGGCAAAGAAGTGGCTGTAAAAGTGCAAGCGATGCAACGTCACCCGTTCAAACCAAAATTGGTTCACATTGACTTCAAACGCGCATAATCCAGTATTTACGCTATCTAAAGTCAATTTTAATTCCGAAACCTTTTCTTATTTTTAGGTTTAAAGCTTAATAAACTCAATGAGTTTAAAAACGTTTCGGAACCTGTTGTGACATGAAAAGTCCCGTCGATTTGTTGACGGGACTTTTTTATTTGATGATATTTTAAATTGAAGTCTTGTTAGGCTTGTCCGAATTAAAGCCGCTATCCGTGCTGAATAATGGGGAAGAAGGGCGGATTTCAAAGTACACTAAAGTCATCAATAGTCATATTTTGCGCATAAAAAAACCGTCCATTAGGACGGTTTTTTCGTTATTGATCTTCTTTATTCCGTTCAATCAATTTGTATTGGCGAAAAAATGCTTGCACGGCAAAGGCAATTGCAATGCCGGAAATTACACCTAAGATAAACATTCAGTTACTCCATTTTATCTAATTGAAATCTAGTAAAAGGATAGTCAATGCCATCCCGCCTTAAATTGCATTAACTTCGCTAATGCTCATGTTATTGATTTAGTTTAATAAATGGTACGGTTCCATTTGGCGTCATGGTTGTTGGTAGTACGCCATTCCATTTTTCGGCTGCAGTTAATTCTACCAATTGGCGGTTTTCTTTTAATGCTTCAGCTTTAGCGCGAATGGCTGCCGCTTCGGCTTCACCGGCTAAGCGAACTTTTTCTGCGTCAGCTTTTGCTTGGATAATTTCCGCATCGGCTTTTGCTTGCGCATCAACACGGGCAATCTCGGCTTTCTTCTGTTGGATAATTAAATTACGCTCTTCGGTTTGGATTGCCACGTTCTTTTGAACACTTTCTTCCACGCGTCTTTCATATTCTTTGTTGAAATTAATCACGCTTTGTACGGAGGTAATTTCAAGTGGATAGCCTTGTACCGCCTCACGAATTTGCGCCGTAATATCGTTGGTTAATTGTGCCCGATTTTCTAATGCCAACTGCGCAGAATAGCGGGAGAAAACGATCTCTAATGCTTGACGGCTACGAGGTTCAAGCAGTTGGTTGATCATATTTTCTGTGTTGCGGTAGTTTTTATACACCGCCACCGGATCGGTTAATTTAAATGTAATAGTTAATGCCGTAGTGACAGTTTGGGTATCGCGGGTATAAGCGGCAACACCGGAGGTGACATCACCAAAATCATCAAATCTTCCGATAGTCACTTTTTGTTCACGCGTGCTGAACACTACATCATCTTCAAGCCAGCTTCGCCAATGCAAACCGGCGGATTTGGTTTCTTGGATTTCACCGTAACGGGTGATTAATCCGATTTCTCCCTCGTCAACGGAGAATGGAGAACAGGCTGATAGTGATGAAGCAATAGCAGCTGCAATTGCAATATGCATGATTGATTTTTTCATTTTTTCCTTCTTTTTTGGGTATTTTTAATAAAAATAAAAAACCGCCAAAGGCGGTGCTGAGTTAATTTTGGTTGATTGTGGTTCCCAATATTCGGCTAGGTTTAAAAGCACGCATTCATCATTCCAAGGCATCATGAAATATACCAATAGGATTGCTGGCAAGCCGAATCAATCAGCGGCCGAATCATAGCATATTTCATTCACTAGCCTAATATAAAATAGCCATAGTAAGACGTTAAAATTAAAATAAATCGCAGCAAGTTATTGATTATGTTAGGATAAACAGCTAGTTTTAGGCACTTAAGTATGGTTCTTCAAAGGGCTTAATTGAGTAGGGTTTTTAAAAGCCCGAATTAATGGGTTTTATCATTAAAGGGCATTTAGAAACGCCATGCCGTTTTTGGAAGTTTTATCTAAAATTGATTCTAAGTCATTGATTTTATTATAGTTGATCTAAAAATGTTTATTCGGAGCAGAAAATCATGAAAATAGCCCTCGGTGTGGAATATAACGGTGCGGCCTATTATGGTTGGCAACGGCAGGAGAGTGCACCTTCGGTGCAAGGGGCATTGGAAAAGGCACTTTCCACGATCGCTAATCAATCGATTGAGGTGTTTTGTGCCGGTCGTACCGATAGCGGCGTGCATGGAACCGGTCAGGTCGTGCATTTTGAAACCGATGTGTTACGACCAGAAAAGGCTTGGGCTTTTGGTACCAATGCAAATTTACCCGATGATATAGCAGTACGTTGGGCGAAGCAGGTTGATGAGGATTTTCATGCCCGTTTTTCCGCTGAATTTCGCCGTTACCGCTATATTTTATATTGCGATAAATTGCGTCCTGCCATTTTACCAGCGGGGGTCACCCATTGCCATTGGGATTTAGATGAGCAAAAAATGCATGCCGCGGGGCAGTTGTTATTGGGAGAAAATGATTTTTCCAGTTTTCGTGCTGCGCAATGCCAATCCCGCTCGCCTTGGCGTAACGTACATCATTTAACAGTCAGTCGTTATGGGCGTTATGTGGTAGTAGATATTCAGGCGAATGCCTTTGTGCACCATATGGTGCGCAATATTGTCGGTAGTTTGTTGGAAGTCGGTGCTGGACATCAGCCAGTAGCCTGGATTGGTGAATTATTGGCGCAAAAAGATCGCCGTCTAGCGGCCCCTACCGCAAAACCGCATGGACTTTATTTGGTGCAAGTGGGGTATCCGGCACGCTTTGCGATTCCCCAAACTCCGCTAGGTCCGTTGTTCTTATCCGACTAGAAAAAGCACCTGAAATGTGCTTAAATACGCGGAATTTTTTAGTCAGTCAAAAAAGGTAACAAATGAGCTGGATTGATCGAATTTTTAGCAAGGGCACTTCCTCTTCCTCACGTAAAGCTAACGTGCCGGAAGGTGTGTGGACCAAATGTACTTCTTGCGAACAAGTGTTATACGGTGAAGAAGTCAAACGCAATCTTTATGTTTGCCCGAAATGTGGCCATCATATGCGAATCGATGCGCGCGAACGTCTTTTATCTCTATTGGACGAAGGCTCAAGCCATGAGTTGTCGGCGGATCTTGAACCGAAAGATATTCTTAAATTTAGAGATTTGAAAAAATATAAGGATCGTCTTTCTGCCGCACAAAAAGATACTGGTGAAAATGATGCTTTGATTACTATGCAAGGTACACTTTACAACATGCCGGTTGTTGTTGCTGCATCAAACTTTGCCTTTATGGGCGGTTCAATGGGCTCGGTAGTTGGTGCTAAGTTTGTGAGAGCGGCAGAAAAAGCGATGGAATTAAATTGTCCGTTTGTGTGTTTTTCTGCTAGTGGCGGTGCGCGTATGCAAGAAGCGTTATTCTCTCTCATGCAAATGGCTAAAACCAGCGCGGTATTGGCAAAAATGCGTGAACAAGGTGTGCCTTTTATTTCTGTACTAACCGATCCAACCTTAGGCGGTGTGTCAGCCAGTTTTGCTATGTTGGGTGATGTGAATATTGCCGAACCAAAAGCCTTAATTGGTTTTGCCGGCCCACGGGTTATTGAACAAACCGTACGGGAAAAATTACCGGAAGGTTTCCAACGTAGTGAATTCCTATTGGAAAAAGGTGCGATTGACATGATCGTCAAACGTGGTGAGATGCGCCGTACCTTGGCCGATTTATTAAGTAAAATGACCAATCAACCGTCTCCTTTTAAAGAAGCCGAAATTGTTGAACATGTTTAAACGAAACACGCAATTAAAAGCCACTTCGCCACTCGCCGAGTGGCTTTATTATTTAGAAAATAGCCATAGCAAAGTAATTGATCTTGGCTTAGAACGAATTCGTCGGGTTGCTGATGAATTGGATTTACGCACACCTGCGCCTTTTGTGATTACTGTGGGGGGAACGAATGGTAAAGGTACCACTTGCCGTCTATTAGAAACCCTGTTAATCAATCATGGATTGCGGGTTGGCGTGTATTCCTCACCACATTTGTTACGTTATAACGAGCGCGTGCGTGTTCAAGGGGAAGAATTACCCGATGCCGCCCATTGTGCCTCTTTTACATTTATTGAAAATGCTCGAAACGAATCCCTAAGCTATTTTGAGTTTAGTACGTTATCGGCATTACATTTGTTTAAGCAGGCCAAATTGGATGTGGTAATTTTAGAAGTCGGATTAGGCGGTCGTTTGGATGCCACCAATATCGTGGATAGCGATATTGCTGTGATTACCAGCATTGATATCGATCACACCGATTTCTTAGGTGATAGCCGTGAGCAAATCGCCTTTGAAAAAGCCGGCATTTTCCGTGCCGGAAAACCTGTGGTGATTGGTGAACCTGATGTGCCGCAATCCATGTTAGCTCAGGCTGAGCAGTTGCAATGTATGGTATTTCGTCGTGGTAAAGATTGGATGTTTGAGTCTGGGCAGGAAAGCTGGTCATGGCATTGTGCCGATATCCAATGGGAGAATTTACCACTGTGTCGTATTCCACTGGCAAATGCCGCAACAGTCTTAGCGGTAGTGCACCAATTACCTTTTGCTATTACTTCGCAGAATATTCGAAAATCGTTGCAGGATGTGGAATTGACCGGACGTTTTCAATCCTTAAATGATGCTCAACGACACCGCCTGAGTGTCAATTTAGGCTGTGCCTTAGCATCCTTACCTGAATTAATTTTAGATGTGGGACATAATCCGCATGCGGCAGGTTTTTTAGCCGAAAAATTAGCCGGATTAAAAGACCAAGGAAAAATTATTGCGGTTTGTGGCATGCTCAAAGATAAGGATGCAGAAGCGGTATTTACCCGTCTTCAGGGATTAATCGAGCAATGGATTTGCGTGACCTTGCAAGGACCTCGCGGACAAACAGCCGATGAGCTACAAGCAAAATTGTACTCGACTCAACCGAATGCTAAGTCACAATTAGCTGATAGTGTTGCTGAAGGTGTTGAACGAGCAATCGCCCAAGCAACGCCGCAGGATAAGGTGTTGGTATTTGGCTCTTTCCATACCGTTGGTGAGTTTCTGCAGATGCTTTAGCTTATCCAAACGAAAAAATCGCTGTGACCATTAGGAGACAGCGATTTTTTTATTTCACAGCGATGAAATGGCTGGGATAATTTGTTTTTTAATCAATGCTAATAAAATCAATGGGTTAGGTGTTATTTTCGGAAAAACTCTGAAAACCATGGGGGCGTTTTAAGCCAGCTCGTAGCTGAGGTAATCAGCCAGTTGACTGAAGCGGAATTGGAAACCTGCCTCCAATAGGCGTTGTGGGATGGCACGTTGGCTGTCTAAGAGAATTGCGGCGCGTTCGCCAAATGCTAAATGTAGCGCAACAGCTGGTGCTGGCAATACGGCGGGGCGGTGGAGTTGGGCGGCTAATTGCCGATTGAATTCTCGGTTGCGTATCGGAGTGGGTGCTGTGAAATTAAAAGCCCCTTGTAGGTGCGGATTATCCAACAGAAATAAAATGCCGTTAACCATATCTTCTAAGGCAATCCAACTCCAATATTGCTGTCCACCGCCTACTGTACCGCCCAAGGCGCAACGATAAAAGGGTAACATGGCGGCTAATGCTCCGCCTTGTGGCGAAAGTACTATGCCGGTACGTAGTAAGGCCACCGAGCTTTTGGCCAGTTGTGCCGTTTTTTCCCACTCTTGGCATAAGCGTCCGGTGAAGGTATCGGCGGGCGAACTTTGTTCAGTGAGTAATAAATCCTTGCGATCACCATAAAAACCACAGGCTGAACCTGAAATTAGGCGTGGTGGTGTTGAGCTTTGATTGATGAATTCTACTAAATGTCGGGTAAGTTCAAGGCGGGAATTGCAAATGCGTTGTTTTTGTTGAACAGTCCAGCGATGGGCAAAAATTGGTTCACCGGCAAGATTAACGATAGCATCAAAGCGGGTATTATCAGTTAACCTTGTCACAAAGGTTAATTCCTTTTTATTCTTATGCTCTTGGCGGGAAAGGATAGTCACATTATCGTTTCTATCCAAGAGTTTTTCGGTCAATGCGCGGCCAATTAAGCCGGTTCCGCCGGTGAGAAGAATCTTCATTAGAGGTTGCTTGCAAAAAGGCTTTGGATTTGAGCCATTAGCACATCGATCGAGGTTTCGCTGGTCGGTGTAACAAAAATAGTGTCATCGCCGGCAATTGTACCGAGAATGCCTTGCGGTTTGCCGATAGAGTCGAGTAGTCGGGCGATCAACTGGGCTGCTCCTGGGGTGGTTTTTATCACAATCAACATTGCATTATGATCGATATCCGTTACCAAGTTTTTCAGCGGGCTGCTAGTGGCAGGGACGCTTAATTCAGCTGGGAGTCGATAAACCATTTCCATCTTGGTATTACGGGTTCGTACCGCGCCAAATTTGTTTAGCATACGGGAAACTTTGGATTGGTTAATATTGGCAAATCCTTGGGCTTTTAGGGCTTCAACGATTTCCGTTTGTGAGGCAAATCGCTCCTCTGCCAAGAGGGCTTTGAAGGCTTTGTTGAGTTGTTCTGTCATGGCGATTCCTATAGGGATAAATTGCGTAAATTCTGCATAGATTTGCATAAAAATGCAATCCTTAGCGATTGATTTTACTAAAAATACGAAAAATTTGAGCTAGATCTCATTATTGATGTTCTGTGTTTGTAATTTCTTTGTTAAAAATCTAGAATTTACCTCATTCGAATTAGTTAAATCCACTGTTCAACTATAAGGAGAACTCTATGAAAGTTGCAGTATTAGGCGCTGCGGGCGGTATCGGCCAAGCATTAGCATTATTGTTGAAATTACAATTGCCGGCCGAAAGTGAATTGGCTTTATATGATATCGCACCGGTAACCCCGGGCGTGGCTGTGGATGTCAGCCATATTCCAACCGCGGTGAAAGTAAAAGGTTTTGCCGGAGAAGATCCGAGTGAAGCATTAAGCGGTGCCGATGTGGTTCTTATTTCAGCCGGTGTAGCACGTAAACCGGGCATGGATCGTTCTGATTTATTCAATATTAATGCCGGTATTGTGAAAGGGCTAATTGAAAAAGTTGCGGCGATTTGTCCGAATGCCTGTGTTGGTATTATTACTAACCCAGTAAATACCACGGTTGCGATTGCGGCAGAAGTGTTGAAAAAAGCTGGTGTATACGATAAACGTAAATTATTCGGGGTAACTACCTTAGATGTGTTACGCTCCGAAACTTTTGTCTCTGAACTTAAACATCTTAATGTATCTCGCACCAGTGTGCCGGTAATTGGTGGCCATTCAGGTGTAACTATTTTACCTTTGTTATCTCAAGTTCAATACGTGGAATGGCAAGATAGTGAAATTGAACCATTAACTAAACGTATTCAAAATGCGGGTACCGAAGTTGTGAATGCGAAAGCCGGTGGCGGTTCAGCTACACTTTCCATGGCTCAAGCCGCAGCACGTTTTGCCCGTTCATTAGTGAAAGGTTTGAGTGGTGAAACTGTAGTGGAATGTACTTATGTGGAAGGTGATGGTAAATATGCACGTTTCTTCTCTCAACCGGTGCGTTTAGGTAAAAATGGCGTGGAAGAAATTTTACCAATTGGCCCATTAAGTGCTTTTGAACAACAAGCATTAGAATCTATGTTGCCAACTTTGCGCGCAGATATTGAACTCGGTGAAAAATTCATCAATGGCTAATTTAACCTAAAAATATAAGGAGCCTAAGGGCTCCTTTTTTATTGGCCGAAAGAAAAAAGTGAATAAAAATCGTGACTTAGTTCACAAATTTAACAATATCCGTTTGCATCAAAAGGCTTACCTACGTATCCTTGCGCACACAAAAAACAAGTGCTATACCAAATAGCCGACATCTATTTTGCTTTCCGAGTAGTGCCACATCAATGTGGCACTTTTTTTGCCTTAAATATTTTGGTTTTTTAAGGTTTAAAGCTGATTTTGTCGGGAAAATGCGCTTATCAGCTCTGATGTCTGTTTTTTTCTCGATTTAAATATGATCTGTATCACAGTTTTATGTTCTATCAGTCGAGTTTTTTATTAGATTATATATACTACCTAACAAGTAGTACCAAAAGTTAGTCGTATGCAAATGTCCTCATCCCAGAAACAATCCGCTGAACAACTTGGCATTTCTCTTTCCCATTATGATATTGACGGGCATTTAATTTATGCATCGCCAACAACCATTGATTATTTTATCGAGCAATTACAATTTCCACCGAATACCGGGCAAGAACAGGTGTTCCATGATGTAGTGAGCGCGTTTGAGAACGAGCCAATTCAATATGATTTGACCCAGCTTTCTCTTTCGCCTAATGCTTCTCTGCGTTATCAATTGCTCAATGAGCAAAATCAAGTTCTGTTTGAAGATACAATCCCGTTTTCAGTTTTCCTTTCCTTGCCTGCCTTGTCTTTTGGCTATTATCGTTTAGAAGTTTTTGCCGCTCAGCAAGTTTTTGCTGTTCAACTTTTAATTGCGCCAAGAACAGCATATCAACCCTCTTTCTTAGAACAACAAAAAGCTTGGGGTATTAATGTTCAGCTTTATAGCTTACGTTCTCAGCATAATTGGGGAATTGGTGATTTTGCTGATTTAGCTTATTTGATTGAGCAAAGTGCTGCGCAAGGAGCCGACTTCGTTGGGATTAACCCATTACATTTACTTTATCCGTCCGTGCCTGAATGGGCGAGTCCTTATAGTTCTTCTTCACGTCGTTGGTTGAATTTCATTTATCTTGATATTACAGCATTACCAGAATTTAAATTGGCGAGATCCGTACAAAATTGGTTTAAATCTAGCGATATTGCTAATCAAATCCAAGCTTTACGTGAGCAGGATGCCGTTAATTATAGTGCTGTAACCGCATTGAAGTTAAACGCTCTTGAACAGCTCTTTGCCTTTAGCCAACGTAGTAAATCTGCAGCAATCGTCAAGCGTCGTGATGCTTTTTCCGCCTATCAGAAAGAACAGGGAGAAGCATTGGTTTTACAAGGACTGTTTAATGTTTTAGATAAAATTGAACATGCCGATCAACAAGCGAGTGAAAATACTATTGGCTGGTTAGGTTGGCGTGAAGAATGGCAACATCTCACTGAAAAGAAACGTAAAGCATTAATTAAACAATATAAAGCGGAAATTGACTTTTTCGCATGGTTGCAATGGTTAACCGAACAGCAACTGAATGAACTGAAACTTCTTTGCCAAAAAGTGGGAATGCGTTTGGGGATTTACGGTGATTTAGCAGTGAATAGTTCGCGCGGTAGTGTGGATGTATGGTCGCAACCATCACTTTATTGTGTGAATGCATCTGTTGGTGCTCCGCCTGATCCGCTCGGCCCTGTTGGACAAAACTGGAATTTACCACCTTATAATCCAAGCCAATTAAAAGCGACAGGCTTTGCAGCTGTAGTTGCTATGCTTCGTGCGAATATGCGGCATTTTGGCGTATTGCGTATTGATCATGTGATGGGATTATTCCGCTTATGGTTAATTCCGGAAGGAAAAACGGCGGCAGATGGTGTTTATGTGCATTATCCGTTCAATGAGTTAATGGCTATTTTAGCGATTGAAAGTCAACGTAATCAATGCCTGATCATCGGAGAAGATTTAGGTACGGTAGCGGATGAAGTTCGCTGGAAACTGAACGAGTTTCGCATTTTCTCGTATTTTGTATTGTATTTTGCTCAACGCAATCGCCAATATCCGTATGTAAACGAATTTCCGCGTAATGCCTTTGCTACCATTGGTACACACGATGTGCCTTCCTTGCAAAGTTTCTGGCATTGTCGTGATTTAGCATTGTTTGACGAACTCAATATTTTAAAAGGCGATGTGCTAGCACAAAAATATGAACAACGGGTTATCGATAAGCAAGCCTTGCTTGATAGCTTACATCGTGATGGCTATTTGCCGCCGGATTATCAAGGCGATGCCTTAACTATGGCTATGCACGATAATCTTAATCGCCAAATTCATCGTTATTTGGCAAACAGTCAGAGTGCCTTAATTGGTATTCAATTAGAGAATTTAACCGCTCAAGAAATTTCATTTAATTTGCCTGGAACTTCAACCGAATATCCAAACTGGCAAAAGAAAATCAAACAATCCTTAGAGTTTATTTTTAATGACGAAAACTTAATAACGTTTTTCGCCCAAATTAATCAAGCTCGTAAAGCATAAAGGAGCATGTAATGACGAAATTAGTGGCCCAATCGGTAATCAATTCATTTTTTGATGGCAAACAAGCAGATCCTTTTGCCGTGTTAGGTATGCATGAAACTCACAATGGTATTGAGATTCGAGCGTTATTGCCGGATGCTGATAAAGTTGAGGTAATTGATAAAGAAAGTCAATCCTTGGTGGTTGTCTTAGAGAAAGCAGATGACCGTGGTTTTTTTGCTGCCGTTGTCCCGGAGATTCATCATTTCTTTGCCTATCAATTGAAAGTGTATTGGGGAGCGGAAGCTCAAATCATTGAAGATCCGTATCGTTTCCATCCAATGATTAACGACTTGGATCAATGGCTATTAGCGGAAGGTTCTCTATTACGCCCTTATGAAATATTGGGAGCTCATTTTATTGAATGTGACGGTGTACCGGGCGTAAATTTCCGTGTATGGGCACCTAATGCTAAACGGGTTTCTTTGGTGGGCGATTTCAACTATTGGGATGGTCGTCGTCATCCAATGCGTTTCCATCCTGCAAGTGGTGTGTGGGAATTATTCTTACCAAAAGCTAGCCTTGGCCAACGCTACAAATTTGAATTAATTGATTGCTACGGCAATCTTCGTTTAAAAGCTGACCCTTATGCTTTCAGTTCGCAATTACGTCCGGATACCGCATCAGAAATTAGTATGTTGCCAGATGTAGTAGAAATGACAGAGGAACGTCGTAAAGCGAACCAACGCAACCAACCAATTTCTATTTACGAAGTGCATTTGGGCTCATGGCGCCGTAATTTAGAAAATAATTTCTGGCTTGATTACGATCAAATTGCCGATGAACTTATTCCTTATGTAAAACATATGGGTTTTACCCATATTGAATTTTTACCGCTATCCGAATTTCCTTTTGATGGTTCTTGGGGGTATCAACCGATTGGCCTGTATTCACCAACCAGCCGTTTTGGTACGCCGGAAGCTTTTAAACGTTTAGTCGAAAAAGCCCATAAAGCAGGCATTAATGTAATTTTAGACTGGGTGCCGGGACATTTCCCAAGTGATACACATGGTTTGGTTGCCTTTGATGGTACAGCCTTATATGAGCACGCAGATCCACGTGAAGGTTATCACCAAGACTGGAATACCTTAATTTATAACTATGGTCGTAATGAAGTGAAGAACTTCTTATCCAGTAATGCGCTGTATTGGCTTGAACGCTTTGGTATCGATGGTATTCGTGTGGATGCGGTAGCCTCGATGATTTATCGCGACTACAGCCGTGCTGAAGGGCAATGGATCCCAAATCAATATGGCGGTCGTGAAAACTTAGAAGCCATTGAATTTTTAAAACATACCAACTGGAAAATCCATTCTGAAATGACCGGTGCGATTTCCATTGCGGAAGAATCCACATCCTTTGGAGGGGTGACTCATCCGATGGAAAACGGTGGCCTTGGATTTAATTTCAAATGGAATATGGGCTGGATGAACGATACTTTAAGCTATATGCAGCTTGATCCTGTTTATCGTCGTTATCATCACGACAAAATGACCTTCGGGATGATTTACCAATATAGCGAAAATTTCGTATTACCGCTTTCACATGATGAAGTGGTACATGGCAAGTGTTCTCTATTAGGCAAGATGCCGGGGGATGCGTGGCAAAAATTTGCTAACTTACGGGCTTACTACGGCTATATGTGGGGTTATCCAGGCAAGAAATTATTATTCATGGGCAACGAATTTGCCCAAGGCCGTGAGTGGAATTATCAAGAAAGTCTGGATTGGTTCTTGCTTGATGAAAATCAAGGCGGCCCATGGCATAAAGGCGTATTGCAATTGGTAAAAGATCTGAATGGCATTTATCAAAAACATGCACCGCTCTTTGAATTAGATGGTGAACCGGAAGGATTTAATTGGTTGGTCGTAGATGATGCAGAAAATTCAGTCTTTGCTTTTGAACGTAAGAGTAGTGATGGTGAACGCATTATTGTGATCAGTAACTTCACCCCAGTGCCACGCGATGGTTATCGCATTGGAGTGAATGCAGCCGGTAAATACGAAGAAATTTTGAATACGGATTCCATGTATTACCAAGGTTCAAACTTGGGCAATTTCGGATTGGTTGAAAGTGAAGAGATTGCCAGCCACGGTCGGGAAAATTCGATTAGTGTAACCATTCCGCCATTAGCAACTATCTATTTGAAATATAACGGGTAATTTGTTTTTTAAATACCTCTAATAAAATCAATGAGTTAGAGGTGTTTTTAGCAAAAATTTTGAAAAATGCAGGGGCGTTTGCTATCAGGGCAAAGCAACCAATAGTAATAAAAGCATAATAACGAAGAAACGATGTTTAGTATTTATAACAATGGCAAACCTTCACCAATGGGTTATTCGCAGACTCGGGTAAGCGGTCGACAAATTTCGAATTTTGCGCTGTTTTCGACAGCTGCAAATGCCGTTGAGCTTTGCCTATTTCGTGATGGCAAAGAAAGCCGTTTTGCGATGAGCCAAAGCAATGATATTTGGCATTTAGCGATGGAAGGCGTGGAGTTAAATGATGAGTATGCTTTTCGAATCACTGGTAAAAATGATGGTACTTTAGCAAATCCGCAAAAGTTAATGCTTGATCCTTACGCTAAAGCCGTTAGCCATAAGCCGGACTTAAGCTCACCAGAGGCTCGCTCAATTTTCTTACTATCTGACGAACGGGATAATGCGGCAGTTGCTCCTAAGGGCCGTATTATTGATGAGACCTTTGATTGGACAGGAGATTGCAAACCGTCTATTCCTTGGGCACAAACTATTGTGTATGAATTGAATATTAAAGGTTTCAGTCAACTCAATTCACGTATTCCTGTAGACATTCGTGGTAGTTATGCAGCCTTAGCACACCCAGAAAATATTGCTTACTTTAAGGCCTTGGGCGTTACTAGCCTTGAATTATTACCGGTGAATTTCTTTATTGATGAACCACATTTACAGGAAAAAGGGCTACGTAATTATTGGGGATATAACCCATTAGCTATGTTTGCTCTAGAACCGAGTTACGCCGCTGATTCAAAACAGCCATTGCATGAGTTTAAGAACATGGTGAAGGCTTTGCACCAAGCGGGTATCGAGGTGATTTTAGACGTGGTGTTTAACCACACGGCAGAATCGGAAAAAGCATTCCCAACATTTAGTCAGCGCGGTATTGATGATAAAACCTATTATTGGCAAAACGAGCAGGGTGATTACATCAATTGGACGGGGTGCGGAAATATGCTCAATCTTGCCAATGATGTGACCCGTAAATGGTTGTTGGATTGTTTGCGTTACTGGGTAACAGAGTGTCACGTGGACGGCTTTCGTTTTGATTTAGCGACTGTACTTGGACGTGAAACACCGGATTTCAATCCAAATGCCAAATTGTTTACCGAAATGAAACAGGACGAAATCTTACAAAATATTAAATTGATAGCCGAACCTTGGGATATTGGACATTACGGTTATCAAGTGGGACGTTTCCCGGCCTATTTTTCACAATGGAATGATCGTTTTCGGGATGATATGTGCCGTTTTTGGTTATGGAAAAGTGGTGAAGCAGGTGCGTTTGCTGAGCGTTTTGCGGGCTCCAGCGATATTTTTAATCGGGAAGGGCGATTACCATACGGCAGCTTAAATTTTATTACCGCGCATGATGGTTTTACGTTGCAGGATTTGGTCAGCTATAACCATAAACATAATGAAGCGAATGGCGAAGAGAATCGCGATGGTCGTAACGAAAATTATAGCTACAACCATGGAATTGAAGGTGCTCAACTGGACTTAGCCGATGAATGGCAACGCGAGGTTGGGAATAGCCGCATTTTATCAGCAAAAGGATTATTAGCCTCTTTATTATTGGCCAATGGTGTGCCGATGCTACTTGCCGGCGATGAATTCGGCAACAGCCAGTATGGCAATAACAATGCATATTGCCAAGATAACGAAATAACCTGGTTAAAATGGGATGATTTTAACCACACCTTATTTGACTTTACCAAGCGAACGATTGCATTACGGAAAAAAATTCAAAGTTTGCAGCGGGAAATTTGGTGGTCGGATGAAAATGTCGCGTGGCTGAATTGTGGGGGCAACCCCATGACCCTCGACGATTGGCATAATCGGGAAAGCAAGGCGTTACAAGTGATGTTGGACGGACAGTATCTTTTCTTAGTTAATGCGAAAACCGAGCCACAATCTTTTCATTTGCCAACCGGGCAGTGGCAAAAGATTGATGGTAATGCAAATGTAATGCTTCAACAATGTGACGTGAGTGGTATGGCATTTGAAGTGTTGGAACATATAAAGGATTAAAACTATGGAGTTTGTTATGAAAAATGATCTAAATAAATATGAATTGGTTAAAGATACTTTAGTACTGATTTTAGCCGGTGGTCGGGGTTCCCGTTTACATGAGTTAACCGATAAACGAGCCAAACCGGCGTTATATTTCGGCGGTAATCGTCGCATTATTGATTTTGCTCTTTCCAACTGTATTAACTCAGGTCTTAATCGTATTGGTGTCGTCACCCAATATGCGGCTCACTCCTTGTTACGTCATTTGCAGACCGGTTGGTCATTTTTACCACAAGAGCGCGGCGAATTTGTGGATATGTTGCCGGCTCGTCAGCAAATTGATAATTCCACTTGGTATCGCGGTACAGCTGATGCGGTGTATCAAAATATGGCAATTATTCGTAACCACTACCGTCCGAAATATATTTTGATTCTTGCTGGTGACCATATCTATAAACAAGATTACAGCGTGATGTTGATGGATCACGTAAAAAGCGGTGCGAAATGTACCGTTGGTTGTATTGAAGTTCCTCGTTCTGAAGCGAGTGAATTTGGTGTAATGGCGGTAAATGAAAATCTTAAGGTAAAAGCTTTCGTTGAAAAACCGAAAGATCCACCGGCAATGGTTGGTAAACCGGACATTTCCTTGGCATCCATGGGGATTTATGTATTTGATGCTGATTATCTCTACAATATGTTAGATAAAGAAGTGAACACTCCTTGTACATCTCACGATTTTGGTAAAGACGTATTACCAAAATGTTTACAAGAAGAAGTGCTTTACGCTCATCCGTTCAGCCGTTCTTGCATGGGACGTAATACTGAAGGGGAAATTTACTGGCGTGATGTGGGGACACTTGACAGCTTCTGGCAATCCAATATTGACTTGGTCTCAGAAAATCCACAATTGGATATTTATGACCAAAATTGGCCAATCCGCGGTAACCCGGTACAGGCTTATCCATCCAAATTCTTCTATAAAAACGCCAATGTGAAACCTGTGGATAATTCTCTGATTGGTGGCGGTTGCGTAATTACTGATGCATCCATTAGTAATTCGGTGTTATTTGATCGCATCAAAATCAATGAAGGATCTTCTGTTGATCACTGCGTAGTCTTACCACAAGTACAAATCGGCAAAAATTGTACATTGAAAGATTGTATTATCGATCGTCATTGTATTATTCCAGATGGCATGGAAATCGGTGTAGATAAAGCACTTGATAGTAAACGTTTCCGACTCAGTTCTACAGGTAAAGTGGTGTTAGTTACACAAACTATGTTGAGAAAGTTACAGGGTGAAGAAGTCTTTAGTGATGAGCATTTAGATTAATTGAGCTTAAAACGCCGTGTCGTTTCGCGGCGTTTTCTCTAAAATGAATGCTAACTTATTGATTTTGTTATAGTTGATTTAAAAACTAATTAAACAAGGAAATTATTTTGAAAGTATTACATGTTTGCTCGGAGTTATATCCATTATTAAAAACGGGGGGCTTGGCCGATGTGTTAGGGGCATTGCCATTTGCTCAAAAAGATATCGGCATGGATACCCGCATTTTGTTACCGGGTTACCCACAAATTGTTGCTGGGCTTGGCGAAACTCAAGTAGTGACAGAGTTTCACAATTTTGCCGGCCACATTGTGTTGCGTTACGGTGAATACCACGGTCTTGGTATTTATGTGATTGAGGCTCCGCATTTATATCAACGTGAAGGTAATCCGTATCACGATGCCAATTACAACGATTACGCCGACAATTATAAACGTTTTGCCTTGTTGGGGTGGGTCGGTGCTGAATTAGCCGATGGTCTGGATAGCTGGTGGCGAGCGGAAGTGGTACATGCCCATGATTGGCATGCTGGCCTTACTGCGGCTTATTTATTTTATAAAGGACGTCCAGCCAAGTCGGTGTTTACCATTCACAATTTAGCCTATCAGGGCCAGTTCCATTATCGCCATTTAGCAGAAATAGGCTTGCCATACTCGATGTTCCATGTTGAGGGCTTGGAGTTATTTGGCCAGATTTCCTACTTGAAGGCAGGGCTTTATTATTCAGATGTAGTTACAGCGGTAAGCCCGACTTATGCGAAGGAAATTACTACTCCTGAATTTGCTTATGGTTTACAGGGCTTACTGACTGACCTAAGTGAAAGCGGGCGCTTGGTTGGTATCCTTAATGGGGTGGATGAACAAATTTGGAATCCAACCTGTGATCAGTATATTAATCATCATTACAAACCAAAAGCGGTTGCCGGTAAAAAGAAAAATAAAGCAGAATTACAGGCTTATTTCAATTTGCCACAACAACCAGACGCATTGTTGTTTGTCATGGTTACTCGTTTAACCGAGCAAAAAGGGGTTGATTTACTAATTGAAAGTGCTGATGAAATCGTTAAACAGGGCGGCCAGTTGGCGATTCTTGGTTCTGGAGCATCGTATTTGGAAGAGGGCATTTGTCAATTAGCTGAGCGTTATCCGCAAAATATTGCGGTAAAAATCGGTTATGATGAAGCTCTCTCACACTTAATGCTTGCCGGTGGAGATGCGATTTTAGTACCAAGTCGCTTTGAACCTTGCGGCTTGACCCAGCTGTATGGTTTGAAATACGGTACTCTGCCATTGGTAAGAGCTACGGGTGGTTTGGCCGATACGGTCACTAACAGTACTAGTGAGACGATAAAAGCTCATTTGGCTAGCGGCTTTACTTTCCAAGAACCGACAGCTGATGAATTGCGTGCTACTTTAAAACATGCTTTTGCACTTTGGCAAAAACCGCGTGTTTGGGCGATGGTTCGCAATGATGCAATGGCACAGGACTTTAGCTGGAAAAATGCGGCAGCTCAATATGATCGGCTTTATCAAGGTATTTTAGGCCAATAAATTCAATGGATTGACTTCCCTCCTCAAAAATAAATCGCTTTGAGGAGGGATTTTTGTTGTTTTTTTGATAAAACAGGCTAACATTTGCGCGGTTTTTTTTATTTGAGGTTTTACTTTCTATGATTATGGACAACTTTGATTCACCATTTCTTTACCATCGACCAGAAGTTGATGTTGAAGGTGTGAAAAAAGCTATCGTTTATAAATTAATTTTCTTAATTGGTCGTTCCCCGAAAGAGGCTAGTCAACGTGATTGGCTAAATGCAACGCTTTATGCGGTACGCGACTTGGTGACAGAAGGGTGGATTACCACCGCTCGTCAATCCCGTGCGGAAGAAACTCGTCGGGTTTATTATCTTTCTATGGAATTTTTAATCGGTCGTACGCTTTCCAATGCGATGATTGCCGAGGATATTTATACTACAACCCAAGCTGCTTTAGCCGAATTAAACGTTGATTTGGAAGAGATTATCGAAAAAGAAGTGGATCCTGGTTTAGGTAATGGTGGTTTAGGCCGTCTTGCAGCCTGTTTTATGGATTCCCTTGCAACATTGGCTATTCCTGCAATGGGCTACGGTATTCGTTATGAATACGGTATGTTCCGTCAAAAAATTGAAAATGGTCAGCAGGTTGAACGTCCGGATGATTGGTTAGAAAAAGGTGCTCCTTGGGAATTTATACGTCCGTCAAAACGTTTTAGCATCGATTTTGGTGGGCATATTTATTTTGAAGGTAAAAAATGTATTTGGAAGCCGGCTGAAAAAGTAACTGCACTTGCATATGACCAAATGGTTCCAGGTTATAAAAATAATTCGGCATCAACGTTACGTTTATGGTCAGCACATGGTGGAGAAACCTTTAATTTAGAAGAATTCAACCGTGGTGATCACTTAGCAGCGGTAGCCACCCGTTCAGCTAACCAAAACCTTTCTCGCGTACTGTATCCGGATGATTCCACATGGAATGGTCGTGAGTTACGTTTACGTCAAGAATATTTCTTAGTGTCAGCCTCTTTACAGGATATCCTACGCCGTCATTTCAGAACACACGGTACGTTAGATAATCTTGCAGATAAAGTGGCGATTCATTTGAATGATACCCACCCAACATTAGCTATCCCTGAATTGATGCGTATTTTAATCGACTTACACGGTTATTCATGGCAAAACGCTTGGGATGTAACTCGTCGTATTTTCTCTTATACCTGCCATACTTTAATGTCAGAAGCATTGGAAACCTGGCCTGTAGAAATGATGGCGAAAATCTTACCTCGTCATTTACAGATGATTTTTGAAATCAATGACCATTTCCTTGAGTATGTTAAAACCTACGTGACTACCGATATGGAATTTATCCGTCGCGTATCTCTCATTGAGGAAGGGCATCAACGTAAAGTGCGTATGGGCTGGTTATCTGTTGTGGGTTCTCATAAAGTAAATGGGGTTGCAGCAATTCACTCAGATCTTATGGTGACTTCAACCTTTGCTGACTTTGCCCGCATTTATCCGGAACGTTTTACTAACGTTACGAATGGTATTACACCTCGTCGTTGGCTTGCTGTAGCAAACCCTAAATTAGCAGCATTGTTTGATCAATATATTGGCAACGAATGGCGCTGTGATTTGAGCCAAATTGAAAAACTCAAAGCATTTGCTAATGAAAGCGAATTTAAGCGTGCAGTTGCAGATATCAAATACGATAACAAAGTGAAATTGGCACAATACGTCAAGAAAACACTTAATATCGATTTAGATCCACATGCATTATTTGACGTGCAAGTAAAACGTATTCACGAATACAAACGTCAAATGCTTAATGTGTTGCACATTGTTGCTCGTTACAACGAAATGTTGGCTCATCCAGAAAAAGATTGGCAACCTCGAGTGTTTATTTTAGCGGGTAAAGCGGCTTCGGCTTATTATTCAGCGAAGCAAACCATTCGTTTAATTAATGATGTAGCGAATGTCATCAATAATGACGAACGCTTAAAAGGTCGTTTAAAAGTGGTGTTTATCCCGAACTATAGTGTAAGTCTTGCACAATTGATCATTCCTGCTGCGGATATTTCTGAGCAAATCTCTCTTGCAGGAACGGAAGCATCAGGCACCAGTAACATGAAGTTTGCTTTAAATGGCGCTTTGACATTAGGTACGCTTGATGGTGCGAACGTTGAGATTTTAGAGAACGTCGGTAAAGATCATATCTTTATTTTTGGTAATACGGTTGAACAAGTTGAAGCATTACGTCGAGAAGGTTATCGTCCATTTGATTATTATCAAAATGACGAACAACTACGTGAAGTGATTGATCAGATTATTCGTGGTGATTTCTCACCGGAAGAACCGAACCGTTATCACTCTCTAATCCAAGGCTTACAATACCACGATTATTATCAATCTTTTGCTGATTTCCGCAGTTATGTGGAAGCGCAAAAAGCGGTAGATAAAAAATATCAAGATCGTGATGCCTGGGTTGCTAGCACTATCCAAAATATGGTGAATATGGGATTCTTCTCATCGGATCGTACTATTCTTGAATATGCGAAAAACATCTGGAAAGTAGAGCCTTTGAAGTTAGAACACTAATTTATTTTAGTATTTAATTTAAAATTTAAATCTGCCCTTAAAAATCATAATTAAGGGCAGATTTTTTTTATTCTAAAAATTAGATGATTTGTGAGTAAGTTGTGAATGAAAAAATTGTGGTTTGAGGGCTGTGTTAAGAAAGGAATAAAAAGCAGAATGGTTTTTACTTAAGATAAAAAAGTGCGATCAATTTTGATCGCACTTTAATAATTGTGAAGATTTAAAAGCCTTCTTTTAAGCTTACAGTAAGGTTAAACACTAAGTGTTCTGCACGACTGTCTTTGTTGTCTGCGCAGAAATAGCCTTCGCGTTCAAATTGGTAACCTTTTTCAGGTTCTGCATTTGCAAGGCTTTGTTCCACAAAACCGTGTTTCACCACTAAAGATGTTGGATTTAACACGCTTTCGATTTCTTCCGCAGCACCAGGGTTAGGTACGGTGAAAAGGCGCTCGTATAAACGGAATTCAGCAGGGTGGTTGTGTACAGCAGATACCCAATGAATAACACCTTTTACTTTACGACCATCTGCAGGGTTTTTACCTAAGGTTTCTGGATCATAAGTACAGAAGATGGTGGTGATCTCGCCATTTACATCTTTTTCTACACGTTCTGCTTTGATCACGTAAGCGTTACGTAAACGCACTTCTTTACCTAATACTAAGCGTTTATATTGTTTGTTTGCTTCTTCACGGAAATCAGCGCGATCAATATAAAGCTCTTTAGTAAATGGTAATTGACGCTCACCTAATTCAGGGCGATTTGGGTGATTTGGTGCCGTTAAGATTTCTTCGCCTTCAAAGTTTTCAATCACTACACGAACAGGATCAATCACCGCCATTGCACGTGGTGCATTTTCATTTAAATCTTCACGAATGCACGCTTCAAGTGCAGAGTATTCCACAACGTTATCCTGCTTAGTTACACCGATACGACGACAGAATTCACGTAATGAAGCTGGGGTATAGCCACGACGACGTAAACCTGAAATCGTTGGCATACGCGGGTCATTCCAACCATCAACAATGCCGTCGTTCACTAATTTCAATAGTTTACGTTTGGACGTTAACGTGCCTTCTAAATTTAAACGTGAGAATTCATATTGATGTGGTAATGGGCGCTCAATACTAATGTTTTCCAATACCCAGTCGTATAGACGGCGGTTATCTTGGAACTCTAATGTACATAGAGAGTGTGTAATACGTTCAATAGCATCAGAAATACAGTGCGTGAAATCATACATTGGGTAAATGCACCATTTGTCACCGGTTTGGTGATGGCTGGCAAATTTAATACGATAAAGCACAGGATCACGCATGACCATAAATGGCGATGCCATGTCGATTTTTGCACGAAGACTTAATGTACCTTCGGCAAACTCACCATTTTTCATTCTTTCGAATAACGCGAGGTTTTCTTCTACGCTACGATCACGATATGGGCTGTTTTTACCCGGCTCGGTCAATGTACCGCGATATTCACGCATTTCATCTGGAGAAAGTTCATCCACATACGCTAAACCTTTTTCGATCAACTCAATGGCATAGCCATAAAGCGCATCGAAATAATCAGAAGCATAACGCGGTTCGCCTTCCCATTTAAAACCTAACCATTCCACATCAGCTTTGATGGAATCTACATATTCCACATCTTCTTTTACTGGATTGGTATCGTCAAAACGTAAGTTACATAAACCTTGATATTCTTTTGCTAAACCAAAGTTTAAGCAGATGGATTTTGCATGGCCGATATGTAAATAGCCGTTTGGTTCAGGTGGAAAACGAGTATGAACGCTTTTGTGTTTACCCGAAGCTAAATCTTCATCGATGATATTGGTAATGAAATTTTGTATACGCGGGTTTTCCACGTTAGGGGAGAGTTCTGCTGTCATATAATTCTCTTGATACAAGAAAAGCCTTGAACTATTTAAACTTCAAGGCTTTTTTAAATGGGTGGTGGAGCTGGCGGGAGTTGAACCCGCGTCCGAAATCACTCTACCTTCAGCACTACACGTTTAGTCTAGTCTTTAATTTCACTTAAGCATGCGGACAGACACGCTAAACTTAAGCTAGTTTGATTCAATTTAATGCTTCGATCCTCAAACGGGGGCTTCCACACGATCTCGTTTTGGTTTGACTCCGCTTTATCCCCGTCTTACGAGCGGAAGCTAGGGAGCGAAGGCGATGAGCAGGTTATTAAGCTGCTAAAGCGTATTGTTCGTCGTTTGCGACTATTTTTTTGCGGTTTATTTACGAGGCCTACCGCACCTCGACGTGCACCTTGGGCTTTGCTAATCCCGTCGAATCCAGAATCAGCCCCAAAAATAGGCTGGCAGTTTAGCAAAAAAATTGAAAAAGGAAAAGAAGCTATTTATTAAAAGACGGGCTTCGGGTAGAATTCTCCTTGTTTTATATAAGGAATATTACTATGAAAAAAATCTCTACTCTGATTAGTGCGCCGTTATTAGCTTTATTGGTTGCAGCTAATGTACATGCTGTAGAAAATAAGGCAGCAGCTTTAAAACCGGCAACTACTGAATCCCAACAAAACAAACAACCTCAACAACCTCAACAACCTCAGCAAAACCAACAAGCTAAAATGCCGAAATCGATTGATCAGGTATTAAGCATTAAGACCCTAGGTCGTGAAATGGTCATTAATGATAAAGGGCAGGCATTAGCCTTGTTTAAATTCACTATTACCAATATTGGTGAACTGCCGATTTCTTCCATCGAATGGCTAGGGGCTTATGTGAATAAACGTCAAGTTGTATATAGCCAAGATATGCAAATTAATATGCAGGCACCGTTAATGCCAAATGCTTCGTTTAATATCAACTTCCAGATCCCATTTTTGCAAATTGAAGAGAAACATCGAGCGGTATTTATGGATAGTCAATCGCAAATTAAAGTCTTTCCAATTGATCGCCGCATTCAATTTGCTAATAAACAGAGTTTAAGCGATTAGCTTTTCTTTTATTTTCATTTTATTTTTAGCCCGCTTTCGCGGGCTTTTTACTGTATTCTTGAACAGTATATTTTCTTTCGCTATACTTAAATGAGCTTTTGTTTTCCTCTAAGTATTCATTATGAGTCCTTTACGTAAAATTATTCATGTTGATATGGATTGTTTCTATGCTTCCGTTGAAATTCGAGAAAATCCCAACCTACAAGGTTTCCCTGTGGCTGTAGGTGGTTTATCGCGTCAACGGGGAGTGCTAACAACTTGTAATTATGAGGCTCGTAAATTTGGCTTACATAGTGCGATGTCAACAGCACAGGCTATAAAAAAATGTCCAAAGTTAATTTTAGTTCCGGTTAATATGCCTCTATACAAACAGGTATCTGCACAAATTCATCAAATATTTAAGCGCTATACGGATCTTATTGAACCACTCTCATTGGATGAGGCTTATTTAGATGTCACAGATTGCTCGATGCTGCAAGGTTCCGCGACTTGGATTGCTGAGGATATTCGCCGTCATATTTGGCAGGAATTGCAATTGACGGCATCGGCTGGTGTTGCGCCACTAAAATTTTTAGCAAAAATAGCTTCTGATATGAATAAACCCAATGGTCAATTTGTCATTAAACCCGAGGAAGTAGAGGCGTTTGTACGCAGCTTGCATTTAAGTAAAATTCCTGGAGTAGGCAAAGTCACGGCGGAGCGTTTGGAGCAGATGGGATTGACGACCTGTGCAGATATTCAACGTATGGATCAATCAGTACTACTCAATATTTTTGGCAAGATGGGACAGCGTATTTGGGATTTTAGCCATGGAGTGGATAATCGTCAGGTACAACCACATCGTGAGCGAAAATCCGTTGGTGTTGAAAAAACGTTATCTGAAAACATTCGAAATGTTGCAGACGGGTTGGCTTTATTACCTTCACTCTATGACGAGTTAATCCAGCGGCTTCTTCGTCAGAATAGTACGATTGATACAAAACAGATTAAAAAAATTGGAGTTAAACTTAAATTTGCCGATTTTCAGGTCACTACCTTAGAAAAGACCGGAGAGCCTTGTTCTTTGACTGGATTTAGTTCGTTACTTGAACAAATTTGGCAACGGGCAAGAGGACGAGAGGTTCGTTTAGTGGGAATTTCTCTGGCATTACCGGAAAAGCAATGGGATGAACAATTGGATTTATGGCAATAAAAAAGTGCGGTTAACCGCACTTTTTTATTTAAGCATTACAGTACTTTGACGATGCTTTCACAGAGATAGCGGATGTTATCTTCCGTGATACCGGCTACGTTAATCCGACCGGAACGTACTGCGTAGATCGCGAATTCTTCTTTTAAACGATCCACTTGGGCGGCAGATAGGCCGCTGAAAGAGAACATACCGTTTTGTTGAATAATGAAATCAAAATCCTGTTGTGCGCCATACTCTTTAAGTAATTGAACAAAAAGGTGACGCATTTTTTTGATACGTTCACGCATTTCAGCTAATTCTGCTTCCCAATCGGCGCGTAATTGTGCGTCATTTAATACGGTAGCCACCGTTGCACCACCGTGGGAGGCTGGATTGGAATAAAGGGTACGGATAATACTTTTTACTTGGGTTAGTGCAGTAGCCGCAATTTCGGCATTCGCAGCAACAAGCGTAAAGGCTCCCACACGTTCGTTATAAAGCCCAAAGTTTTTCGAGAATGAACTAGCGACTAGTAACTCTTGATGGGTTTCGGCAAATGCACGCAGGCCATAAGCATCTTCATCTAAACCATTGGCTAAACCTTGATAGGCAAAGTCAAATAACGGTAACCAACCATTTTTTGCGGAAATTGCTGCTAATTCACGCCATTGTTCTGGAGTTGGGTCAATCCCTGTTGGGTTATGGCAGCAACCGTGTAATAGCACAACATCACCTTCACCGGCTTGGCTTAAATCAGCTAATAAGTTATCCCAATCTAGGGCTTTACGTTCGGCATCGTAGTAACGATATTCACGAATAGTCATTCCAACCGCATTGAAAATTGCATTGTGGTTTGGCCAAGTTGGTGTGCTAATCCAAACATTTTGTGCTTTGGTTTGGCGTTTTACAAATTCAGCCGCAATCCGTAAGGCACCGGTGCCACCGAGACTTTGTACGGTACGGGCACGATCCGCTTTAATAATGGCTGAATCAGCACCAAATAATAACTCTTTAGCGCGTTGATTGTAGTCGGCAATCCCATCGATAGTGAGATAGTTTTTAGTATTTTCCTTTTCCAGCAAACGTTGTTCTGCCGTTTTAACTGCCCGCATAATTGGAGTTTGTCCATTGGCATCTTTATATACACCGATACCTAGGTTAATTTTGTTGGTACGGGTTTCGGCTTTAAAGGCTTCGCCTAAACCTAAAATCGGATCGGCCGGAGCTGCTTTGATTTGTTCAAACATGATTTTCTCCTTTCTTGCGTTGCTGAACTGTTCCCGTTTATACGCTGTCGATTTATTTTTTTCAAGGGAAATTAACAAAACTTTAACGCCACTCCGATGAGGTTTGAATTTTCATAAAAAAATAAGGGTATTTTTAAAGATTTTTTAGCAACCGTTTGCTTTTTTGCAAAAATTCCCCTAGATTTTTAAATCGTTACGCTTTTAAAGAGGAAATACCGTGGAACCGTTAAATGATCTACGTGCAGAAATCGATGCAACCGATCGCGAGTTGTTGCAATTATTAGCCAAACGTTTGGAGTTAGTGGCGCAAGTGGGAGATGTGAAGCATCGCCACGGCTTACCCGTCTATGTGCCAGAACGGGAAAGTCAAATGCTTGCAGCGCGTCGCTTGGAAGCCGAAAAAATGGGAATTTCAGGTGATTTGATTGAGGATATTTTGCGTCGCATTATGCGTGAGTCTTATCACAGCGAAAATCAGTTTGGTTTTAAAACCGTCAATCCTCACATCAAAAAAATCGTGATTGTCGGTGGTTACGGCAAAATGGGGCAGTTGTTTGCCCGCTATTTACGAGCTTCCGGCTATCCGATTTCTATTCTGGATCGGGAGGATTGGGATGTAGCGGAAGCTATTCTGACGAATGCTGATGTGGTGATAGTCTCGGTGCCGATAGCCAATACGTTAAAAACCATCGAACGGCTAAAATCTTATTTAACAAAAAATATGCTGTTGGCGGATCTCACCTCGGTGAAGCGTGAACCTCTAGCGAAAATGTTAGAAGTGCATCAGGGGCCGGTATTAGGCTTGCACCCAATGTTTGGGCCTGATATACCAAGTATGGCTAAACAGGTCGTAGTGCGTTGCGATGGACGCGATGCCGAACAATATCAATGGTTGTTAGCGCAAATTGAAATTTGGGGCGCCAAAATTTACCAAACCGATGCCGCAGAGCATGATCATAATATGACCTACGTGCAGGCTTTACGGCACTTCGCAACTTTCGCCAATGGTCTGCATCTTTCTAAGCAACCGGTCAATTTAGCGAATTTATTGGCGTTGTCTTCGCCGATTTATCGTTTGGAATTAGCCATGATCGGCCGTCTGTTTGCGCAAGATGCGGCACTATATGCGGATATCATTATGGATAAACCGGAAAACCTACAGGTGATCGAAAGCCTTAAACAAAGCTATGAAGAAGCCTTAGCATTTTTTGAGAAGGGCGATAAGGATGGTTTTATTAATGCCTTTGAAGAGGTGAGAGCGTGGTTTGGCGATTATTCCGAACAATTCCTTAAGGAAAGTCGTCAATTATTGCAGCAAGCCAATGATTTACGGCATTTTTAATCTATATCTAATAAAATCAATGGCTTACAGTTGTTTTTAGTAAAAACTCTGAAAATCAATAGGGCGTTTCACACGCCCTTTTTTATTTCCGCTGTTATGCTTGCCCTGTGATAATCTCATAACAAGGTTCATAGGCTTTGCCCGTCGGTAATTTCATGCGATGCTGGGCGATGAAATCGGTAAGGACAGCATCCATTTTGGCGAGTAATATCGGATCACCATGTAATTTAAATTTGCCAGCTTGGGCAATTGCATCCTGTGCCTGCGGTTTAATGTTTCCCGCGACAATACCGGAAAATGCTTGGCGTAAATTGGCGGTTAAATCCATCAGCGATTGATTGAAGGTGAGATTCAGTGCGGCCATATTTTCATGGCTTGGTTCAAAAGGCTGTTGCAAGCGTGGATCAATTTTAAGCGACCAGTTAAACCCATAAGAATCTCCCGATTGACGGCGTTGGGTTTTGACATTCTCCATAGCTTTGCGCATATGGCGCGCTACGCTCACCGGATCATCAATCACTATTTGATATAGTTTTTGCACTTCTTCGCCCAATACTTCACCAATAAAGCGATCGATGGTGGCGAAGTAGTCTGAGCTTTCTTTTGGGCCGGTTAAAATAATCGGCAAATGCTGTGCTTGGTTTTCCGGGTTGAGTTTCGCTCCCAATACGTATAACAATTCTTCAAAGGTTCCCGGCCCTCCCGGAAAAATCAAAATACCGTGCCCCATGCGCACAAAGGCTTCTAAACGCTTTTCAATATCCGGCATGATGATCAGTTCATTAACGATCGGATTTGGTGGTTCGGAGGCGATGATTGAAGGTTCGGTAATGCCGATAAAGCGGCTTTGTTTATAGCGTTGGTTGGCATGCCCAATAGCAGCGCCTTTCATTGGTGCTTCCATCACACCGGTACCGCAACCGGTGATAATGTTCATTTCGCGTAATCCTAATTCTAAACCGACTTGTCTGCAGTAACGATATTCCACTTCATTAATGGAATGGCCTCCCCAACATACCACCAAATTTGGCGATTCGCCGACAATCAACGCTTTCGCATTACGTAAAATGGAAAACACCAAATTGGTGATGCCTTTGCCATCGAGTTTGGCGGTGTCGTGGTTGAGCACATTGACAAATAAAATATCGCGTAGTACGGCAAACAAGTGATATTGAATATTCAGCATCATTTTGTCATCTACAAAGGCACTTTCCGGTGGATTGTGCAATTCTAGCGATACTCCGCGTTCTTTGGTGACCAGATAAATATCGAAGTCTGAATAGCGGGCTAGCAGGCTGCGGCTGTCATCGCTGATTGCGCCGGAATTGAGCACCGCCAGTGAGCAGTTACGATACAGGGCATAGAGTGATGACTGGGCTTTTTTGGCCAGTTGTTCCATTTCAATATGGGACAATTGATCCATGCTGCCTTTGGGATTAACTAAATGAATGTTTGACATAAAAATCCTTATTGTCGGGCAAGGCGTAAATTTTGCGGAATTTCCTCAAAGTTGGAACGGAATGGATTGATATCCAATCCACCACGGCGCGTATAACGCGCATAGACGGTGAGTTTTTCTGGTTTGGCGTAATGCATCAAATCACAGAAAATACGCTCCACACATTGCTCGTGAAACTCATTATGTTGACGGAAAGACACAATGTAGCGGAGAAGTTTTTCGCGATCGATTTGTTTACCCACATAATGAATTTGCACGGTTCCCCAATCGGGCTGGCTGGTGATAAGGCAATTGGATTTCAATAAATGGCTCACTAAGGTTTCTTCTACCAGGTTATCGGATGTGCAATTTTGCAAAATGTCCGCATTAAATTCATAGCTGTGGATTTCGATATCCTGTTCGTCAATGCAATTACCGATTAACGTATCGATGGCTTGTTCTTGATAATTGGATAATGGATTTAAACGCACTTTGATCTCGCCTTTAGCACAAGCACTTAGATCTTCACGCATTGTTCGTTCTACGCTAGCAAAATCAGCAAATTGACTTTGGTTAAAGCTGTTCAAATAGAGTTTAAAGCTTTTCGATTCAATTAAATTTTCACTGCGATAATCAATTTCCACATCGGCAATAGCCACTTGTGGCAAACCTTTTGGGTTTAACCAAGAAATTTCATAGGCTGTCCAAATATCCGCCCCTTGGGTAAATGGCTGTTGTTCGGTTATACCTAAGCCATCACGATTGAGTTTACGAGGCACCGGTTGTAACAAAGTGCGGTCATAATTTGCTGCATATTCTGTTGCTTGACCGAGTTTTAAGGATTGAAGGCTTTTATCTTGATAGTTCATTTGTTTTCCTAAATGACGAAAGCGTTATAAAAAATTCCACGACAGATTCGAGACTAATCGACATTGGTCGCATTTAAAGTAAATTACATCAAATAGTGGCACGTCTAATGCCCAATCGCTACCGCAATGCGGGCAACAGCGTTGTTGTTCCGATTTTAAAGAATGGCCACCGACACGGTATAAATAATAATAGGTCGGTATGCTGCTTTCCTTTTCGATTTCAGCAGCAAGGTAGCGTCCATGTTTGCTGAGCGTGCTATTAACCTCGGAGATTTCGCTTAATGATTCTTTTTCTAAAGCCGAACCATTCATTTGCAACTGATCACAAGCCTGCCAATTTTCCTGCCATTTAATCAAATCTTGGCTTAAGTGCGGTTGATTTTTTAGCTGTTTATAAAGTGGGATTGGGGAAAAATCTTCTCCACTATGCAATGGCGAGCAAGATTGTAAATGCGTGGTGTAGAGCATCTGCCATGCAGGTCGGCTACATTCAGCTGTACTGTCAGCATTTAAATCATCGGCAATAATTTGAAAACCTTGAAAATTTAGACCGCACTTTTCAGCATTTTCCATCGCCAGATTCACAGTTTGGTTATTATTCTCGGGTAAAAGGCTATCTTGCTCAGGGCAAATAACGCGCATTGCAAAACCTTGTTCGCCATCTTCTTCCGTTAAATAAAGCGGAATTTCACGGCCGATAATTTGCCCGTTATAACGCCATTGGTCGATGATTGCATTGAGCAAACGGCTTTGTTGGCCAATGTCGTTTTCTAAGGCGGTCAATTTAAAAAAAGGTTCGATCAGATACATAATTACAGATTGTGCAAGATTTCTTCAATTTGTTTTAAACCGTTTAAGCGGGTTTCACTTAAGCGAGAGGCAATACCGAGATCATCAAAAAATTGACGGATATTAAATTGTTGTAGTTGATTATTGGTTTGTCCATTGATGTTTTGTAGCAACAACCATAATAAACCATTCATAATGCGCGCTTCGCTGTAAGCTTCAAATTGAAACGTGCCGTCATTTTGTGGAATGGTCTTAAACCAAAGCCCTGCTTCGCAGCCTTGAATTGATCGCATTTGAGTTAATTCATCTGGAGAGGGGGAAGAGAGATGCTTACCAGCTTGAATAATAAAACGGTAGCGATCTTCCCAATTTTTTGCCTGTTTAATGTTTTCTAGCATGTTAATAACTCTAAGGATTTATCTAGTGCAGCAAAAAAAGCGTCCACATCTTGTGGGCTGTTATAAGGCGCAAAAGAAAGTCGTAGTGTAGTGCGCTCACCAAGGCGGGCTAAATAAGGTTGTGCACAATGTTCACCAACGCGCAATGCAATTTTTTGTTCACTTAATAGGGTAGCAAGATCTGACGTCGCAATCCCATCAAAAACAAAACAGACTACAGAACTTGGTTGCGGTGAATTGAATAAACGACAATTCGGATAGTTTTTTAACCGCGCTTTACTTTGTTCAGCAAGCTCAACAGTATGAGCTTCAGCTGCCTGAATATCCCATTTTTTGAGCCAATTTAGCACCGCCCCAAAACCAATCACGCCCGCAATATTCGGTGTACCAGCCTCTAGTCGATAAGGCAAATTGGCAAAGGTAATACATTCATGGGATACGCGCTCAATCATTTTTCCACCGTAAAAAAGTGGTTGTAGCAGGGAAAGCGAGCTCAATTTTCCGCTTAATATGCCAATGCCATTTGGCCCATAAATTTTGTGTGCAGAAAAGGCGATAAAATCCGCATCTAATGCCTGCAAATCAATCTGTATATGACTAATAGCCTGAGCGGCATCCACTAAAACGAGCGCATTACTATGTTGGCGGATTAGTCGAATTAAATGCTGGATATGTTGTTCCGTTCCCGTTACGTTGGAAACAAAATTGAGTGCGACTAATTTGGTTTTCTCATTCAATGCTGCAATTAAGGCATTTTCATCAATTAACCAATTATCCAAAATAGGCAACACTTGAATTTTCGCCCCACATTTTTTCGCTGTTTCATGCCAAGTAACATAATTAGCATGATGATCTGCTTGACTAATTAAAATCTCATCATCCGCATGCAAAGAGGGGAGTAAACCATTGGCAACTAAATTAATGCTATGAGTCGTCCCAGAAGTCCAGATTACGGCTTTTTCATCTTCCGCATTAATTAAGGTTTTGACTAGGTGACGAGCATTTTCATATTGTGCTGTTTGTGCAGCTTCATATTGGCTACGGTGTACGGAGCCGGCCGATTGGTAGAATGCATTTGTTGCATCGATTAATGCCTGAGGCTTTAATGCTGTCGCTGCATTATCCAAATAAACCACGGCATTTGCTGTTTGAAAATAAGGGAATTCTCGTTTAAATGATAAGTAATCGAAAGCCATAGTTACTCTCCGTGTTTGCCTGCTTTGTTCTGTTTGCGCCATTCATAAGGGGCGATAGGGTTGGGATCTCGCCATAAACCGATTTTTTGTTGTTGGGCCAAATCCTGTGCTTGAAAGTAGATTTTGTTTTTAGCGTATTGCGGGTAAACCCAAGCCATGCCATGTTTTACCATCTCTAAATTGATATTCTGTTCTTGAAAATAAACGGTAACCAGAATTCGCTGATAACGATCATAGCCAGAAACTGACAACGTCACATTTCTTTTATATATAAGCCGAGAAAGGTATTGTTTAGCTTTATTACCAAAGGGTTGGCGTTTTTCCGGTGCATCAATTTCCTGCAAACGTACTTTTAATTGTTTTTTCGTAGGTAACAAGCAGGTAATTGTATCTCCATCACTGATACCTACGACCCAACAATCAATTTGCCGGAAGGCAAAAGCATCGGTGGTAAACATTAACAGGGCTAATAGGAAAAGATTTTTTTTAAGCATTTTTTGATCGGTTTCGGTTTTTTACCTAAAAAGGGTAGCCAAAGGGCTAAAAGAGCGTAAAATTATTTTGATTTTTTGCGAGAAAAGTTTAACAGGAAATTTATGTTACAAAAAATAATACAACTCATACGTTCCTTGGCGATTTTATACATTATGTTATTGCTCGGCAATTTGATTTCTAATTATATCCCTGCTGGGATTCCCGGCAGTATTTGGGGATTATTATTGCTGTTTTTTTGCCTTACAACCCGGTTGGTGCGATTGGAGTGGATTTATTTAGGTTCCAGTTTATTAATTCGCTTTATGGCGGTGTTGTTTGTTCCGGTTAGTGTGGGAATTATCAAATACTATGGGGTGCTGGTGGATGAAATGAAGGTGCTGCTTATCCCGAATGTGGTCAGTACTTGTCTTACCTTGGTATTTATTGGTGTACTTGCCAATTACTTGTTTCATACTCAATCCTTTGGCCATAAACGGAAAAAAGTATTGGCTAAACGCACTTCAAATAAATAGGGGCTAAGAATGCAGTATGCAATTTATTTTTATACCGTGTTAACTATTTTCGGTTTCTGGCTAGCTTTACAAATTTCTAAACGTTGGAAATCGGTTATTTTTAATACCTTTGTATTAACCGTTATTATTTTGGTACTTATTTTAGAGATTGGCGATATTCCATACGATGATTATATGACGGGGAATGCACCAATTAACAATTTGTTAGGTTTAAGTATTGTTGCGTTGGCATTGCCGCTGTATGAGCAATTACGGGAAATTGCAAAGCAATGGAAGATAATTCTTTCAGTAATTGCATTAGCTTCGCTTTTTTCGATGATAAGTGGGGCTGTGGTAGCGATTTTACTTGGCGCTTCACCGGAGATGGTAGCAACGGTATTACCAAAATCCATTACTACGCCAATTGCAATGGAGGTTTCTTCCCATTTAGGCGGTATTCCTGCGGTAACGGCGGTAGGGGTGGTGCTAGCCGGTTTACAAGGTTCTATGTTTGGTTATTTGATTTTGAAAAAATTGGGATTAAAACATCAGGAGGCTATTGGATTATCGGTGGGTTCGGTTTCCCACGCACTAGGCACAGTGAGTTGTATGGAAATCAATCCTAAGGCAGGGAGTTTCAGTTCGATTTCCCTTGTGCTTTGCGGTATTATGAGCTCCATCTTGGCTCCCTTAGTTTTTAAAATCATTTATCTATTGGTATGACAATTTTCCCTGCCGAATTTTGGACGGCTCGCTTTTTGGCCGATCCGCCCCGTGAAAAAGATCATCGTCCGCCATTTCGCCGTGACCGCGGACGTATTTTACACTCTGCAGCCTTTCGTTGTTTGCAGGCTAAAACCCAAATTCATGCGGTCGGTGAAAATGATTTTTATCGCACCCGTTTGACCCATTCTCTTGAAGTCGCACAAATCGGTAGTAGTCTTGTTTCTCAATTAAAATTTGCCGATAGCGTTAATGCACTTTCAGATCAGCTACAAATTGAAAAAAGCGAATTACAAAAGCGTCTCAAGCCTTTATTGCCAAGCAATGACTTAATTGAAAGCTTATGTTTTGCCCATGATATTGGTCATCCGCCATTTGGTCATGGGGGGGAAGTCGCGCTCAATTATATGATGCGCAATCAAGGCGGATTTGAAGGTAATGCGCAAACTTTTCGTATTCTAACCAAACTCGAGCCTTATACGGAAAATGCGGGCATGAATTTAACCCGCCGCACATTATTAGGCGTGGTTAAATATCCTTGCATTCTCGATGAAAGTTCACCGCAATATGGGCAGTTTTCAATGGATTCAGATATGCCTCCACGCCATATTAAATTACGCAATTGGAGACCGGGAAAAGGGCTCTTTCGTGATGATTTAGCTATGTTCGATTGGCTATTAGCGCCACTTTCAGATGCAGATCGCTATTTATTTCGTAGTTGGCAAAAGGACCGTCTTTCACCGGAAGATTATCTGAAAAGCCGTTTTAAATCTTTAGATTGTTCAATTATGGAATTGGCGGATGATATTGCTTATGCGGTACATGATTTAGAAGATGCTATCGTGACCGGTATGGTGCATGTACAACAATGGCAGGAAGCTTTAAATACATTATTGTCGCTCAATGTTCCTTGGTTTAATGAAAATGCAGTCGCGCTTAGTGAAAAATTATTTTCACCACGTCATTTTGAACGTAAAAATGCGATTGGTGCATTGGTTAATTTCTTTATTACGCATGTGCGTTGGCGTGAAACAGGGGATTTTACAGAGCCTTTGTTACGTTATAACGCAGAATTACCAAATGATGTGATTGCGGCATTAAATGTCTTCAAACAATTCGTGTATCAATATGTTATTTGCCATGTGGAAACCCAGCGAATTGAATATAAAGGACAACGTATTTTAACGGAAATGTTCCAGATTTTTGAATCCGATCCAGAGCGTTTGTTACCGAGCAATACGGCAAATCGTTGGAAAAATGCACCGGATGCCGGCAAAAATCGGATTATTTGCGATTATATCGCGGGAATGTCCGATGCTTATGCATTGCGGGTTTATCATCAACTTAGCTAATTTCATCAAGGAAAAAGACCGCATTTTTTAGCCAAAACGGGTAGAATAAGCGGTCTTTTATTTTTTCCCATTATTGTTAGGAACTTATCGTGGCTTTAATCAGTTTAACCAATGTCTATTTATCCTTTAGTGACCATCCGTTGCTTGATCATGCAGACCTACATATTGAGCCAAATGAACGCGTGTGTTTAGTGGGGCGTAACGGTGCAGGTAAATCGACTTTATTAAAAATTATTGCACAGCAAGTCACCATGGATGACGGCAAAGTGCAGTATGAAAAAGATTTAGTGGTTTCCCGTTTAGAACAAGATCCGCCACGTCACGCCGAAGGCAATGTTTTCGATTATGTAGCAGAAGGGATTGAGCATTTAGCAGATTTGTTAAAGGAATATCATCATATTTCGCAAGAGTTGACACAAAATTACAACGAGCAAATTCTTAATCAACTAGCACATGTTCAGGCCAAATTAGAACACGCCAACGGTTGGCAATTTGAAAATAAAATTAACGAAGTACTCCAAAAACTGGAATTAAATCCTGATACCAAATTAGCGGATTTATCTGGCGGTTGGTTGCGTAAAGCGGCCCTTGCACGAGCTTTGGTGTGTAATCCAGATGTGTTGTTATTGGACGAACCAACTAACCACTTGGATGTGGATGCAATCGAATGGTTAGAAAACTTCTTATTAGAATTTAGCGGAAGTATTGTGTTTATTTCCCACGACCGTTCTTTTATCCGCAAAATGGCGACCCGTATTGTCGATTTGGATCGTGGTAAATTAGTGTCTTATCCTGGCGATTATGATTTATATCTCACGACGAAAGAAGAAAACTTACGTGTCGAAGCATTACAGAACGATCTTTTCGATAAGCGTTTAGCGCAAGAAGAAGTATGGATTCGTCAAGGTATTAAAGCACGTCGTACGCGTAATGAAGGCCGTGTGCGAGCTTTAAAAGCGATGCGTGAAGAACGTCGCCAACGTCGTGAAGTGATGGGTACAGCTAAGCTGCAATTAGATAATTCCAGTCGTTCCGGCAAAATTGTGTTTGAAATGGAAAATGTGAATTATTCCATTGAAGGCAAACAGCTACTTAAAGATTTCAGCACGACCATTTTACGTGGCGATAAAATTGCTTTAGTGGGGCCAAATGGTTGCGGAAAAACTACCTTTATTAAACTTTTATTAGGTGAAATCAAGCCAACTAGCGGGCGCATTCATTGTGGTACTAAATTAGATATTGCCTATTTTGACCAATACCGGGCAGATCTTGATCCGGAAAAAACGGTGATGGACAACGTTGCTGATGGCAAGCAGGACATTGAAGTCAATGGGGTAAAACGCCACGTGTTAGGTTATTTACAGGATTTCTTATTTCCACCGAAACGAGCCATGACACCGGTTAAAGCGCTCTCCGGAGGGGAACGTAACCGCTTGTTATTGGCAAAATTATTACTAAAACCGAATAATTTACTGATTCTCGATGAACCGACCAATGATTTGGATGTAGAAACCTTAGAATTATTGGAAGAAATCCTCACCGATTATCAAGGCACATTGTTGATTGTTAGCCATGATCGTCAGTTTATTGATAACGTAGCGACTGAGTGTTATTTCTTTGAAGGTGATGGCGTATTGAATAAATACGTGGGTGGTTTCTTTGATGCGAAAGGGCAGCAAGCTAATTATTTTGCGATGAAAGCAGAGCAAGAGGCTCAAAAAGTTAAAAAAGACGCACCCAAAGTACAGGAAGCTACCATGAAAAATGAAGTAGCTTCCCAGAAACCAAAATCCGTGAAGCTTTCTTATAAAGAACAACGTGAGTTAGAGCAGTTGCCACAATTATTGGAAGAATTAGAAGATAAAATTACGGCACTGCAAGCGGAGATTGGTGATCCTAACTTTTTCCAACAAGCCCACGACATCACCGATGCTAAGTTAAAAGCATTGGCTGATAGCGAGGCGGAATTAGAAAGTGCGTTTGCCCGTTGGGAAGAATTGGAAGAAAAACAAAATCAAGCTCAGGCAAAATAGCCAGAACCGAGTTTTAAGATTAACTCTAATAAAATCAATGAGTTAGATGCTTATTTTGGAAAAGCTCTAAAAACGGAAGGGGCGTTTGGCTGATAAAAGGAGAAAATAACATGGAAATTAATGAACACTTAAGCCTAATTCAAATGAATGAAATTCCGGTTGTTGTAATGAAACATACAACCGGAGAGGCAAAAATTGCTTTGCAGGGCGCACAGCTGCTCAGTTGGCAACCTGCCGGCGCGGCACAGGATGTGTTTTGGTTAAGTGAGATTGAACCCTTTAAGGCCGGACAAGCCATTCGTGGCGGTATACCGATTTGTTATCCTTGGTTTGGTCCGCGTTTCCAACCTTCGCACGGAACAGCGAGACTACGCTTGTGGCAATTAAGCGATTATCAAATTGATACGGATAAAGTGATGTTGGAATTTTCGTTATTTGATGAACAGGGTATTATCGAAGCTAAAGTACGCATGCGTTTTGCTGAAACTTGTCAAATTACCTTTACCCATTACGGACAAGACAGTGCACAAGCCGCTTTGCATAGCTATTTTCGAGTTGCGGATATTACCCATACCGAAGTACAAAATTTGCCTGAGCAATGTTTTAATCAATTGACCGGGCGGGTGCAAAATGTACCTTCTCCGCGGATAATTGATCGCGAAGTAGATTGTATTTATCACTTAGAGCAAGCCGATTCGCAAATTGTCGATCAGCGTTGGCAACGCAAGATTACAATTAGCCATCAGCAGGCCGGAGAAATCGTGTTATGGAATCCTTGGCAAAAGCCGACTAGTTCAATGAGTGAAGAGGGACATAAAAGCATGCTTTGTGTGGAAACCGCACGACTTTCTCGCCCTTTACAATTTGGTGAGAGTATCGGCGTAGAGATTGCGTTTAACACATTTTAAACGTTGCAAGAGCGCGACAAATACTATAGAATCTGCCGCGTTTTTGTTCGCTTAAAAAGCATGAATTGAGTATTTGCCACTATGAGTGGTAAATTTTCGTAAAACAATTAGAGGAAAAAAATTATTAAAACCGTAAAAAAAGCACCGGCGAATAACCGCCCAAATCGCATTAATGATGAAATTCGCGTAAAAGAAGTTCGTTTGATTGACCAAGATGGTGAGCAAGCGGGTATTGTCTCAATTCAAGAGGCGTTACATATGGCTGAACAGGCCGAGCTTGATTTAGTGGAAATCAGTCCTAATGCCGAACCGCCGGTTTGCCGCATTATGAACTACGGTAAATTCCTTTACGAGAAAAGCAAAACCGCGAAAGAGCAGAAGAAAAAACAAAAAGTCGTGCAAGTGAAGGAAATTAAATTCCGCCCAGGTACTGACGAAGGCGACTACCAAGTGAAATTACGCAGCATCACCCGTTTCTTAGAAGACGGTGATAAAGTAAAAATTACGGTGCGTTTCCGTGGTCGTGAAATGGCTCACCAAGACATCGGTTTGGATGTGTTGGAGCGAGTGAAACAGGATACCGAAGAGTTGGCTGTTGTTGAATCCGCTCCGGGTAAACTGGAAGGTCGCCAAGCTATTATGGTGATTGCACCGAAGAAAAAATAATAAACAATAAAAAAAGCAACCTTCAGGTTGCTTTTTTTACGTTGTTTACTATGTATTTATTTTAGCTCTTTTAATGCCTCACAGCCTTCTTTTCTTCCCCATTCACAAGATTTTTGATAATAAAATTGCTTTTTTATAATGATTTTCGTCTTCATTAATTACGCCTAAATTATAAGACGCTACCGGGTGCTTATATTCAATTGCTTTTAAATACCACTCTTTTGCTTTAGCAACATTTTGTGGAACCTGATCACTTTCATAATAAATTAGCCCTGTCATTTTAGGGGCTGATTTTGCTTGGTTAATAGTGGAAGTGGATAAATTAACATAAGGTGCTTTAACTTCCATCGCATTAAATTTTTCATCAGCAAAGCTACATTTTGCTTTGTTTATAGTGCCTATTGCGACTCCCGCACCTATAGAAATACCTGCACGAATAGGATCTGCTTGACTCGGTAGTGCAAATAATGCCCCCAAAGAAGCCACAATCATAAATTTAGTTTTCATAAACCATACTTTCTATAAAGAAGAATCATCGAAATTATATTGAAAAAAAACAGAGAACAAGTATAATCACAAAGTTTTTCTTTATAAATAAGAAAAACTAAAGCAAACAGGCGAACTCAGCAGCCTGAGTTGCTTTTTAGATTGTGATGCAAGTCGCAAAGTAGTGTAATTAGTGCTAGCAAGTAATTCGTAAGAATTCGCCTGATTATTCAGTTAAACCAAAAACAATGCGGAGTTTTTTAACAATGCCTAAAATTAAAACAGTACGTGGTGCTGCTAAGCGTTTCAAAAAAACAGCTTCTGGCGGTTTCAAACGTAAACAATCTCACTTACGTCATATTTTGACTAAAAAGACAACTAAACGTAAACGTCATTTACGTCATAAATCAATGGTTGCGAAAGCAGACCAAGTTTTAGTAGTAGCTTGCTTACCATACGCATAAGCCGTTATTTAAGCAAAACGTACGATTAGTTAAATTAGTTAAAAATATTACATAGGAGATTAAATAATGGCTCGTGTAAAACGTGGTGTTATTGCAAGAGCACGCCATAAGAAAGTTCTTAAGGCTGCTAAAGGTTATTATGGTGCACGTTCACGCGTGTATCGCGTTGCTTTCCAAGCGGTGATCAAAGCTGGTCAATACGCATATCGTGACCGTCGTCAACGTAAACGTCAATTCCGTCAATTATGGATTGCACGTATCAACGCTGCGGCTCGTCAAAATGGTTTATCTTACAGCAAATTTATCAACGGCTTGAAAAAAGCGTCTGTTGAAATCGACCGTAAGATCCTTGCTGATATCGCTGTATTCGATAAAGTAGCGTTTGCTGCGTTAGTTGAGAAAGCAAAATCTGCACTTTAATTTTTTAAAGTTTAGATTCAAAATTAGGACGCCCAAAGGCGTCCTTTTTTTTAGCATAAAAAGTAATTCTCTTTACTTGCCTCATATTGATCTTGTTTCTGATAAGAAACATATGTGTAAATGACCAAGGGGAATTCACAGTATTGGGCAGTGTGCGAAGAGAGATGGTATGCTGCTTAATATCAAATCGTTGGACATTACCGTTATTAGTAAATGCTGCAGCGTGGTGAGGTCAGATGCTAGAAAAGAAAAAACCGCTATTCAAGGGAAATAGCGGTAATGTTTAAATATAAAAAACGAATAAAAAACTGCGCGTTGGCAGTGCACTAGCGCCTTATCTGACAGAGGTTTGAAGAATAAGTTCCATGTTGTTCAAACTTTTTTAATTTAATGCATTAAAAGTGCGAATTTTTTCTTCAATACCTTCGCCATCCAATCCCAATTCATGCCACATTTCAGCTTGGCTACCTTGTGGAATAAAGTAATCCGGCAGACCCAGTTGTAATAACCGGTGAGCAAAGCCTTGAGCATTTAGCACTTCTGCAACGGCAGAACCGGCACCACCTTGAATGGCATTTTCCTCTAAAGTGACGATCAGCTGATGGCTTTCCGCAATTTCTTTAATACGTTCCTTATCCAATGGTTTTACAAAACGCATATCGATGACTGTTGCATCAAGTTTCTCTGCGGCTTGCAGGGCGAATGGCAATAAGGTACCAAAGTTTAAAATAGCAATTTGACGACCTTGACGTACCAATTTGGATTGGCCGATAGGCAATTCAGATAATGGCTCTAAATTTACCCCAATGGCGTTACCACGTGGGTAGCGTACCGCAGCCGGACAACCGGCTTGAAAACCGGTATAAAGCATCTGCCGGCACTCATTTTCATCACTTGGCGTCATGATTAACATGTTCGGAATACAGCGCATAAAACTCAAATCAAAGGCACCCTGATGGGTTTGCCCGTCGGCTCCGACAATACCTGCTCGGTCAATGGCAAATAACACTGGAAGGTTTTGAATTGCCACATCGTGGATCAATTGATCGTAGGCACGTTGTAAGAATGTTGAGTAAATTGCCACCACCGGTTTATAACCACCGATAGCCAAACCCGCTGCGAAAGTTACCGCATGTTGTTCGGCAATTGCCACATCAAAATAACGCTCAGGGAAGCGTTCGGAAAATTCCACCATACCGGAACCTTCGCGCATTGCAGGGGTGATACCGATAACTTTGTCATCTCGTTCAGCCATTTCACATAGCCAGTCCCCAAAGATTTTGGAATAAGTTGGTTTAGCATTGGATTTAGGTAATTGGCCGCTGCTTGGGTCGAATTTAGGTACACCATGGAAACCGATAGGATCGTTTTCCGCCGGAGCATAGCCTTTGCCTTTTTTGGTCTTAATATGTAAAAACTGCGGTCCTTTCAAATCGCGCATATTGCTTAGGGTAGCAATTAATTCATCAATATTATGGCCATCAATCGGACCAATATAATTGAAACCGAGTTCTTCAAATAGCGTACTTTCCGGTGAAAACATCACGCCCTTCATATGCTCTTCGGTTTTTTTCATGAAATTCTTAACGGTAGGCACTTTATCTAGGATTTTTTTACTGCCGTCGCGTACCGTTGAATAAAGCGAACCAGAGAAAATGCGGGCTAAATGATTATTTAGAGCTCCCACATTTTTGGAAATAGACATTTCATTATCATTTAGAATAACCAGCATATCGGTGTGTAATGCGCCCGCATGGTTTAGTGCTTCAAAGGCCATGCCGGCAGTAATAGCGCCATCACCAATTACGCACACAGTCTTGCGGCCAGCGTTTTCTTTTTCTGCGGCAATCGCAACACCTAATCCAGCACCAATTGAGGTGGAGGAATGTCCAACGCTTAACACATCGAATTCGCTTTCACCACGCCAAGGGAAAGGATGTAGGCCATCTTTTTGACGAATCGTAGGCATACGATCGCGGCGCCCGGTTAAAATCTTATGCGGATAGGCTTGATGGCCAACATCCCAAATTAACTGATCAAACGGGGTTTTAAAAATATAGTGCAGTGCCACAGTCAATTCCACAGTTCCTAGTCCCGATGCCAAATGGCCACTGCTTTGACTAACCGATTCCAACAGATAACTCCGCAATTCCTGACAAAGCTGCGGCAGTTGGGATTTATCCAACAAGCGTAAGTCTTCCGGTGAATTAATAAGGGATAAAAGAGGGTAGTTGTTCATAGATTCGTTAGTCCTAAATATCCGCAAAATTAATTTTTGCGATTGACAATAAATTCGGCAAGCGCGCGTAACGCTTTGCTATCAAAAGGAATATCAGCTAAAGCCTGTAATGCATCCTGATACAGTTCTTGGGCTTTTTGTTTGGCACCGGTAAGCCCCAACAATTTCGGATAGGTGCTTTTGTCTAAATTCAGATCGGAACCCGCAGTTTTACCGAGAGTTGCTGTTTCACCTTCAATATCCAAAATATCATCCTGCACTTGAAAGGCTAATCCAATAGCTTGCGCATAACGCTGTAGCTGTTTGGCAAGAGTTGTATCGTTAAAATGTGGCGAACAAATAAATCCCATCATTAATGCAGCATTAAGCAACGCACCGGTTTTATTCCGATGAATTAATTCCAATTCGGCTAGGCTTACCTGTTTATGCTCGGAAATAAGATCCAAACTTTGTCCCAAACACATCCCTTCCACACCGGAAGCCTGTGCTAAGGTTTTTACCAACAAGAGTTTTTGTTCGGCTGAAATCACCGGAGTTTCGGTGAGCATTTCAAAGGCTAAGGTTTGTAACGCATCTCCCGCTAAAATAGCAGTGGCTTCATCAAATGCGATATGACAAGTCGGTTGACCGCGGCGTAGGGCATCATCGTCCATTGCCGGCAAATCATCATGAATTAGGGAATAGGCATGCACCGCCTCAATTGCCGCTGCCGCATAGTCTAATGCTTGCGGAGTAGCGCCCAACATCTCACCGGTGGCATATAACAAAAATGGACGCACGCGTTTGCCGCCCAATAATAAACCATGCTTCATTGCATCGCGCAATGGTGCTTGATGGCTGTCGATAGCATTTAAACGCGCACTGAGAAAATCATTGATACGTTGTTGTGTTTGCAACAATTCGTTAGCAAATTGATAACTCATTATGAATTTCCTTGATAATCGGCTAATGGCGCATCGGCATTTTTTTGTAACAGAACTTGAATGCGTTGTTCTGCCTGTTGTAACCGTTCACGCCCTTGTTGAGCCAATTGAATACCGTTTTCAAATTCTTTTAAGGCTTCTTCCAAAGGAAGTTCACCACTTTCCAAACGGCTAACAATCGTTTCCAACTGTGCCAACGCGGTTTCAAAATCGATATCATTTGCCGCTTTACGTGCCATTATCAAGGCTCCTTTTGAGACGAAAAAAATTCGCGCCATTGTACGCTATTTTGTTAATGATGTTAAAACCTAATTTCCACGATTCACGGGATATCCGCATTAAAAATCAGCGTTTGGAAATAGTCGGCGGATCTAGGGTTGGAGGATTGCTAATAGACTTTTTCGCCGCATCGCGTAAAATACGCCGCATTTTTATTGAATCCGACCCAAATTATGAAATTTATCGTCAAACTTTTCCCTGAAATCATGATTAAAAGCGAAACTGTGCGTAAACGTTTCGCTAAAATTTTAACCAGCAATATTCGCAATATTTTGCAAAAGTTCGATAAGGAAGTTGCTGTGGTACGCCATTGGGACTACATTGAAGTGCGTTCTAAAAATGAGCAACACCGTCTTGAACTGATCGAATTGTTACAACGTATCCCAGGTATCCACCATTTTTTAGAAGTGGATGAAAAACCTTTTACTGATTTGCATCATCTATTCGAACTAACGTTAGCTGAAGTGGCCGAGAGTTTGCAAAATAAAACCTTTTGCGTACGTGTAAAACGTAAAGGCCATCATAGTTTCAGCTCTATTGAGGCGGAGCGTTATATCGGTGGCGGCTTAAATCAGCATGTGGAATCTGCAAAGGTACGTTTGAAGAATCCGGATGTGACAGTACGCATTGACATTGAAGATGACAAAATGATGTTGATTAATGCTCGTCATCAAGGGCTTGGGGGTTATCCTATTGGCACCCAAGAGGATGTATTGTCATTAATTTCCGGCGGTTTTGACTCCGGTGTGTCTAGCTATATGTTATTGCGTCGTGGTTCTCGGGTGCATTATTGCTTCTTCAATTTAGGCGGAGCGGCACACGAAATCGGAGTGAAGCAAATGGCCTACCATATCTGGAATCGTTATAGCTCATCGCATAAAGTCCGTTTCATCGCAATTCCGTTTGAAGCTGTTGTTGGGGAAATTTTGGAAAAAGTCGACAATGGCCAAATGGGGGTCGTACTAAAACGTATGATGGTGCGGGCCGCTTCTCAAGTGGCGGCGCGTTTTGATATTCAGGCGATTGTTACCGGTGAAGCACTTGGCCAGGTTTCCAGCCAAACCCTTACTAATTTGCGCTTGATTGACGAAGCGGCAGATGCATTGGTGTTACGTCCGTTAATCAGCCATGATAAAGAGCAAATCATTGCTATGGCTAAGGAAATTGGTACCGAAGATATTGCTAAATCCATGCCAGAGTTTTGTGGTGTGATTTCCAAGAATCCAACCATTAAGGCGGTACGTGAAAAAATTCTTGCTGAAGAAGGCAATTTTGATTTCAGCGTATTGGAACAAGCAGTACAAAATGCCGATTATCTAGATATTCGGCAAATTGCTGAGCAAACGGAAAAAGAGGTCGTCTCAGTAGATGCTGTGTCAGTATTGGGCGAAAATGATGTGATTTTGGATATTCGCAGTCCGGAAGAAACCGATGAGCGTCCGTTTGTGGCTGAAGGCCATGAAGTCATGTTATTACCGTTTTACAAATTAAGCAGTCAATTTGGCGCGTTAGATCAAAGCAAAAATTATGTGCTTTATTGTGAACGTGGCGTGATGAGCAAATTACAGGCACTTTATTTAAAAGAAAACGGTTTTTCCAACGTACGCGTATTTGGAAAATAGATTTTTATATCAAGTGTAATAAAATCAATGGGTTATGTGTTATTTTTGCAAAAACTCTGATTTTTGAAGGGGCGTTTCAAACGCCCTTTTTTGTTGGGGAGCTGACAATAGCATTTGAATAATGTCTGAAATTATGCCACTCAGGTCTTGATTTTGGCCTATTAGGTGAAAGGAGAAATTTCTTTATTTATTTTTCTATATAACCACTTTGTTGTAAATTTCACAAAAGCACTAGGCAATTGCATCATTAGCATTGTTATTTTTAGCTTAACTCCTTAGAATCCAAGCAGTTTTTATAGCATAACTCCGAGCTTGTTTAGCCTAAGTTTCCTGTATTGGAAATATGGCGGCAACGCCAATAACGAAGTTCGTTATTCAGGGATACGTCGGAAACGGTTTATCCTCTCCATTTTTAGAAAGGTGTGACATGCAATCTATCCCCATTAAAAACGTGAACGGGGGACATTTAGTCGATCCGTTTCAACGTCAATACTATTACTTACGGCTGTCGATTACCGATCAGTGTAATTTTCGCTGTAACTATTGCCTTCCTGATGGTTATCGTCCTGAAGCGAATAAACCACAGTTTCTAAGCTTAAGTGAAATTGATTATTTAGCGCGTGCATTTGCCGCTATGGGTACGGAAAAAATCCGTATTACCGGTGGGGAGCCGACCTTACGTAAGGACTTTTTACCGATCGCCGAAACGCTTGCTCAAATCGATGGTATTCGCCAATTGGCTCTAACGACTAACGGCTATCGTATGGCCAAGGATGTGGCAGCCTGGAAAGCGGCCGGTATTACTTCAATTAATGTTAGCGTGGATAGCTTAGATCCAAAGATGTTCCATCAAATCACCGGTATTAATAAATTTGATGAGGTGATGCGGGGCATCGATCTAGCTTTTGAAGTCGGCTATCAAAAAGTGAAAGTGAATTCGGTGTTGATGAAAGATGTTAACGATAGCGAATTTAGTCAATTTTTGGCCTGGATAAAAGACCGTCCAATTCAAATGCGTTTTATCGAATTGATGCAAACGGGCGAAATGGATGGGTTCTTCCAACGCCATCATTTATCAGGTCAATTGTTAGCAGATAAACTCCTCGAAAATGGTTGGCAATTGCAGCAAAAATCTCGTACCGATGGTCCGGCAAAAGTTTTTCGTCATGCGGATTACCGAGGCGAAATTGGCCTGATTATGCCTTATGAAAAAGATTTCTGCGCTAGTTGTAATCGTCTGCGGGTGTCAGCAAAGGGTAAATTGCACCTTTGTTTATTTGGTGAGGAAGGCATCGAATTGCGCGATTTATTACAATCAGCCGAACAGCAACCTTTGTTACAGGCTCGCATTTTTGCGGCTTTACAAGGTAAACGTGAACACCATTATTTGCATCAAGGCGATAGCGGCGTGCGGGCGCATTTAGCATCCATCGGCGGTTAGTATTTCCCATTGCGGCATTTGCCGCTTTTTCTTTTCCATTGACGCCGCTTGGCGCAAGATAAAAAAACGATCAGATAAACTTATGACTACATTTACCCATATCAATGCTCAAGGCGAAGCCAATATGGTGGACGTCTCCATGAAAGCGGACAGCGTACGCGAAGCGCGTGCGGAAGCATTTGTCACAATGTCACAAAATACTTTAGCAATGATTGTCGAAGGACGTCATCACAAAGGTGATGTTTTTGCTACCGCGCGTATTGCCGGCATTCAAGCGGCTAAACGAACTTGGGAATTGATCCCTTTATGCCATCCTTTATTGTTGTCCAAGGTTGAGGTAAATCTTGAGGCGTTACCACAGACCAATCAGGTACGCATAGAGTCCCTATGCAAATTAACCGGTAAAACCGGAGTGGAAATGGAAGCCTTAACCGCGGCATCCGTAGCAGCATTAACAATTTACGATATGTGTAAAGCAGTACAAAAAGACATTGTGATTGAAGGGGTTCGCTTATTAGAAAAAAGCGGTGGTAAATCTGGTCATTTTGTTGCCGATAAACAGGGAGTTGGCGCATGATTAAAGTATTATTTTTCGCTCAAACCCGAGAATTATTAGGTCGTGATGAAATTACTGTGGAACCTTCTTTCAACAATGTGGAAGAATTACGTGCGCATTTGGCCGCACAGAATGAACGTTGGGCGTTGGCCTTACAAAAGGATAAATTGTTGGTTGCCGTCAATCAAACGCTGGTATCTTTGGATAGCCCATTAAGTGATGCTGATGAAGTCGCTTTTTTCCCACCGGTGACCGGAGGCTAAATGGCGGCTATTCAAATTGCGGTGCAATCACAAACCTTCGATCAAAATGCTGTCTATCATTGGTTAAGTGAATCCCATTCAATCGGTGCTTCAGTGATTTTTGTCGGTAAAGTGCGAGATCTAAATTTAGGCGATAATGTGTCAAGTTTATTCTTAGAACATTATCCGGCAATGACCGAAAAGGCGTTACGTGAAATTGTTGAAGAAGCTTGTAGCCGTTGGCAGCTGGAACGGGTTTCGGTAATTCACCGAGTAGGCTTATTACATACCGGCGATGAAATTGTTTTAGTTGGTACAGCTTCGGCCCATCGTGGTGATGCTTATGCAGCCAATGAATTTATTATGGATTTTTTGAAATCGAAGGCACCTTTCTGGAAAAAAGAACAAACAGATCAGGGCGAACGTTGGATTGAAGCCCGTGATAGCGATAAACAGGCCTTAACCAAATGGTAGAGCAAGTAATAGCGGAAAATTTCTGGCAGCATAAATCCTTGCTAGACATGAATGAAGCTGAATGGGAGGCTCTTTGCGATGGTTGCGGTAAATGTTGTTATCGTAAATATATTCAAGGGCGAGGTAAACGGGAGCGGTTGTTATACACCCGTATTGCCTGTAATTTATTAGATACACAAACCGGTAAATGTCGTAATTATCCACAACGTTTTATATTAGAAAGTGATTGTACAAAACTCACTAAAAAGAATTTACCGGATTTTTGTTGGTTGCCGAAAACCTGCGCTTATCGCTTACTTTATGAAAACAAGCCATTACCTGATTGGCATCCATTAATTAGCCATGATCCGGATTCAATACGTAAAGCCGGGGTATTAATTGCCGATGGCGTACATGAACGGGATGTGATTGATTGGTTTGATTTTGTGATTGAAGAAGCATAAAAGTAACATACTCAATCTTCTCTCCGGCGCGTATTTAAAATGCTGATTACGCGCCTTTTTTATGCTAGAATTCGCCGTCATTTTTAACCATAACCCAAATATTAGGAATATCTATGAAAGTTTTAGAAGGCGCAATTGCCGCTCCTCAGGCAAAAATTGCGGTTGTTATTGCCCGCTTTAATAGTTTTATCAATGAAAGCCTATTGGAAGGCGCATTAGATGCATTAAAACGCGTTGGCCAAGTAAAAGATGAAAATATCACATTGGTGCGCGCACCTGGGGCCTATGAATTACCGTTAGTGGCTCGTCGTTTAGCTGATAGCAAAAAATTCGATGCAATCGTTGCGTTAGGTACTGTAATTCGCGGTGGTACGGCCCATTTTGAATACGTTGCCGGCGAAGCCAGCAGCGGTTTAGGGCAAGTTGCTATGCAGGCGGAAATCCCGGTAGCATTTGGGGTGTTAACGACTGAAAATATTGAACAAGCCATCGAGCGAGCCGGTACCAAAGCCGGTAATAAAGGTGCAGAGGCAGCTTTAGTCGCGTTGGAAATGGTTAATCTTTTACAACAAATTGATGCGGCCTAATCATGACAGATAATCAAAAACCGATGAAAAAAGTTTCGCCACGTCGTCGTGCCCGTGAATGTGCGGTACAAGCCTTATATTCTTGGGCTATTTCAGGTAATGCGCCGGAACAGGTAGAATTAGCATTCGTCGTAGACCAGGATTTAAAAGGTGTAGATAAACCTTATTTCAGTCGTCTTTTCCGTCAAACTGTAGTCAATGTGGATACCGTGGATTTCACAATGAGCCATTATTTGGATCGTGAATTAAACGAATTAGACCCAATTGAACGTGCAATTTTGCGTCTTGCAGTATATGAATTACAGTTTGAACCTGATGTCCCTTACAAAGTCGCAATTAATGAGGCGATTGAAGTTGCTAAGGTATTTGGTGCTGAAGAAAGCCATAAATATATTAATGGCGTGTTAGATAAAATTGCGCCTGCGTTAGGCCGAAAATAGTCGTTATCGCAAGGGCAGACCATTAAGTCTGCCCTTATTTTATTTATTTGTGCGAGGCAAAAATGGATAAGCCGTTAGATAAAATTAAATTAAAAAATCCTGTACATTTACTCGCCGTTGGTTTTGGTTCTGGATTGTTACGTCCCGCCCCCGGCACCTGGGGTAGTTTAGCCGCATTATTTATCGGTACGCCATTATTGATGTTGCTTGAGATAAAGGGATTTCTACTGTTTACCTTAATTTGTTTCGTATTAGGCTGTTATTTATGTCAAAAAACCGCTGACGATATGGGCATACATGATCATGGTGCGATAGTGTGGGATGAATTCGTTGGAATGTTTCTGGTGATGGCCGCATTGCCTTCGCTGAGTTGGTCTTGGTTACTCACGGCATTTGTATTGTTTCGTTTGTTTGATATTTTCAAACCTTGGCCGATACGCTATTTCGACCAGAAATTAGAGAGCGGTTTCGGTATTATGATCGATGATGTATTAGCAGCCAGCTATGGTGTGTTAATAGTCATTGTGCTACGGAATTTGTTTTAGATGCTAAATCTGCTGATTGTTAATTTATTTGGACTACTATCGCCCGGTCCTGATTTCTTTTATGTTAGCCGAGTGGCCGCAATGAGTTCGCGTCGTGATGCATTATGTGCGGTCATCGGTATCAGCTTGGGGGTATTTATTTGGGCGAGTGCCACCATTTTGGGGTTGGCTGTGTTATTTACCGCAATGCCGGCGGTGCAGGGCATTATCATGATGTTAGGCGGTAGCTATTTAATTTATTTAGGTAGCCAAATGGTGCTGGTGCGCGAAAACGTGGCCTTTGCGGATACCGGCTTTAAACAAATTCAATATAAAAATGATGCTTGGAAGGAAATTCGCAAAGCCTTATGGGTCAATCTTTCCAATGCTAAGGTTGTCATTTTTTTCAGCAGTGTGATGTCGATGGTATTGAACGGTTTACATGAGCCGATTCAAATGCTCACTGCTTTAATGGCTATTGTGACGGAATGTTTTCTCTATTTTTATATTATTTCTGTGTTATTTTCCCGTCCAATGGCAAAACGTTTTTATAGCCGTTATAGCCGCTACATTGATAATGTGGCTGGCGTTATTTTTATCTTATTCGGCCTGTTTTTAATTTACAGCGGCGCCGTTGAAACCATTCAATCCCTTTAAGGAGGATATATGACTTTAAAAATTGCTATTGCCGGAGCCGGTGGTCGTATGGGACGCCAACTTATCCAAGCGGTACACAATGCTGAAGGTACAGAATTAGGTGCAGCCTTTGAGCGTAAAGGTTCTTCATTGGTGGGAACAGATGCCGGTGAATTAGCAGGAATCGGAGCCCTTGGAGTTATGGTTAGCGATGATTTAGCCGCACAACAAGATAAGTTTGATGTGTTAATTGATTTTACCCGCCCGGAAGGTACCTTGGAGCATTTGGCTTTCTGTGTAGCTAATCAGAAAAAAATTGTTATCGGTACAACCGGTTTTGATGAATCCGGCAAGGCGGCAATAGCTGCAGCAGCTGAAAAAATTTCCGTTGTATTTGCTTCAAACTTTAGTGTCGGTGTGAATTTGGTATTTAAATTATTGGAAAAAGCCGCCAAAGTGATGGGCGATTATTGCGATATTGAAATTATTGAAGCGCACCATCGGCATAAAGTGGATGCACCATCAGGTACAGCACTTTCCATGGGCGAACATATTGCGAAAACCCTTGGGCGTGATTTGAAAACCCATGGTGTATTTTGTCGCGAAGGGATCACCGGCGAACGTAAACGTGATGAAATTGGTTTCTCGACCATTCGTGCTGCTGATGTGGTGGGTGAACATAGTGTATGGTTTGCAGATATTGGCGAACGCGTTGAAATTGCCCACAAAGCTTCTAGCCGTATGACATTTGCCAATGGGGCAGTGCGTGCAGCCAAATGGTTAGAAGGCAGACCACAAGGTTTATTTGATATGACCGATGTGTTGGATTTAAATAATTTATAACGGTTGTCTTTGTTTTTTTTAATACACTTACCATATAAAGGCACGCGCTTCTCAGCGGGTGCCTATTTTTTAAGTAACTAGCAGTAATACCAAATAGAGGATAAATAATGGCTTATCATGTTTCTTTAGTGAACACGGAAGATAATTCTCATAAATTAATCTTTAATAAAAATGGTTTTAGAGATTTCCTCTTGAAAGAATTCAACATGCAGGAATCCTTAGATGAACATGGTCAGCTTGAATTCTATTATGACAAGGAAGATGAATCTTTTACTATTTTTTATACGGAAGGGATTGAGGGCGAATATTACATTAATACTACGGATGATGAACATATTGAGAAATTGATCGCCATTGCCAACAAACTAAATGATGGCACAAGAGTAAGAGGTGATGAAGGTGAAACATATCTCTCTTTAGAAGAGGTATATATTCACCCGGATGACATCCAAGTAACACATTTATCTTTGATGGAGCGATTTAAACGATGGGTTCGGCGTAATACATGTCCCATTATATGGGGGGGTATTAGCATTAGCCTATTGATGTATAAAATCATTACGCGTGGATAAGCAAGATAGTTTTAAGTAGCTTACATAAAATACAATGAGCTCAAGGCTGTTAGGGGAAAGTATCTTAATAAATATGCTTATCACAGATCTAATTCAATATCCGTTTCCACCCGACAACAACACAGCAAAATCTCGTTGGGTTGAATAAAGGCAAGGGGCGCATCGGCGTAGGAAACCTTGCCTTTTTTGATCTTCACGCGACAAGAACCACAATAGCCTGAACGACATTGATATTCATGGTGAATTTGATGTTGTTCTAAAAAGTTAAGCAGGGATGTTTGGTTATCAAAATCTAAGGTGATTTGACGTTGAATAAGATGGATTTTCATGGAATCAAATAAAATAAAGTTTCGTCTATTGTAGAAGAAAGAGCATTAAAACTCACGGCTCTTTTGTTGTAAGATGGCAGCCTTATCACCACAGAGGGAAAAACGATGCGAATAGCTCTTAAATTAAGCCTAATTTCCAGTGTCCTTTTATTTACAGCTTGTAGCTCTATTGCAAAAGACCCAGTCAAACATATCGATATCTATGTGATGCCTTATTACGATGCGCGAGACGGACGTCTTGAGCAAATTAATATTAATAAAGATATTGATGGATTATTGCTGAAAAATACACAAAAAGATTTTGAAAAAGCGGTCGAGATTATTGAGAAAAAAGCAGATTTTGTTTCTCCAATGACAATGTTTGCGCTTTCTGCCAGAGCCTATGATTTCGGTTTACGCGATGCTGCCGTTGATTGGTATTATCGCGGGCAAAATCGCTTGATTACTGCACTTTCCGTATTGAATTTACCACCGCAAAGTGTGAGCGATAATACCGGTTTTGGTCAATTGGTTGGACAATTTGTTAATCCTTATGCCTATTGTGATTTAGCCAAACAACGCCGCGCTGCACAAAATGCAGTGGATTGGACTAAGGCACATCCGTATGCGGTGTTATTCCTAGAACAAGTCCCAGCGAAAAGTACAGATCGCAAAGCTGCATTGGCGGAGGCTGAAAACACATTACAGCAACGTCTTGCCGCACAGGACAAATTTTTTACCGATTCGGAAAAATTTGCCAAATGGCAAAAGGCACGGCAGGAAAATTTTGTTAATGAGCGTTTTTGTTGGTAAATAAAACGCCTCCTTGATTTTCAGAGTTTCTCTAAAAATAATGCGTAAGTCATTGATTTTATTATGGTTGGTTGAAAAATATAAAATATTTTAAAAATTTATGGTTGCTTAAGAAATACTTAAGATTTTGTGTGTTTAATAGCTCCCAACAAAGCAATGAAGCAACAAGCTTTGTTTAATTGATGATTTAATTTTAGGAGAACATGATGAAAAAATTTACTTTAGCAACACTTTTAGCTCTATCTACTTCAGCAGCCTTTGCCGGTTTCAACGGTGCTCCAGCGCAGGGCGGTTTCCAGGGTGGTAATCAAGGCCAACAGCTTACCGTTAAACAGGCGTTATCTGCCAAAGATAATTCTATGATTAGCTTGGTGGGGAACATCACTCAACAAGTTGATGGCGATGAATATCTTTTCACTGATGGCACCGAACAAATCAAACTGGAAATTAAAAACCGCGTTTGGAATGGTTTAAATGTCGGGCCGCAGGATAAAATCCGCGTTTACGGTAAATTGGATAATGAAGCCTTTGAAAAGGCTGAACTTGAAGTAATTAGTGTAGAAAAGGCACAATAAGCCATATCATTTGAAGTGGCGGGCAATGAAAGCCCGCCATTTTTTCATGTTATAAAGAAAATAGTACGGACAAGACGATGCGAATTTTATTAGTGGAAGACGATCCTTTAATCGGCAATGGGTTACAAATCGGATTATCAAAATCCGGCTTTATTGTTGATTGGTTTACCGATGGGCAAAGTGGATTAAATGCCTTAATGGGGGCACCCTATGATGCAGTGGTATTGGATTTAACCTTGCCTAAATTGGATGGCTTGGATGTATTAAAACAATGGCGTTCAAATAATCAAGATGTGCCTGTATTGATCCTAACTGCACGTGATACCTTGGATGAACGCATTAAAGGCATTCAACAAGGTGCCGATGATTATCTTTGCAAACCCTTTGCCTTGGCTGAAGTGGTGGTACGATTGCAGGCATTAATTCGTCGTCGTTATGGGCAAGTCAAACCACAAATTGAGCATGGCAATGTAAAACTCGATCCTGCTCAACGTAAGGTTTGGCTGGATAATCATGAAATTACATTAACCGGGCGTGAATATAAATTGCTTGAGCTTTTTATGCTGAATAAAGAACGAGTGCTTTCACGTGCGACCATTGAAGAAAAATTGTCAAATTGGGATGAAGAATTAAGTAGCGGTGCATTGGATGTACATATTTATAATTTGCGTCAAAAACTGGGTAAACAATTTATTCGTACTGTACATGGCGTAGGCTATGCTTTAGGACAAGTTAATGAAAAATAAACGACTGAGTTTTCGTCTCTTAATCGGTTTAAGTTTGACCGCACTTTGTGTGTGGTGCATAGCAACAGCGGTTGCCTGGAAAGTAGTAAAAAAAGAAGCCAGAGATGTATTTAATGCGCAACAAGTGCTTTTTGCCGAGCGTTTGGCAACCTCTGATTTACAAAATGTATTGCTGGGTGAACATGCAAATTTCCCGCGCGGTGGCTTTAAACCGCAGAAACGTCATTATGACAATGATGCATTAGCCTTTGCTATATTTTCTAACAAAGGTGAAAGATTATTAACCGATGGTGATAATGGCGACAAATTTATTTTCAAAAGTAAAACCGGATTTAGTAAAGAGCGTATTTTAGATGATGACGATGAATGGTTGATTTATTGGCAACCTGTTGGTAATGGCGAATTGGTGATTGCCGTAGGCCAAGAGCTGGAATATCGCGAAGAGTTGGTCAATAAAATGGTCTTCAGCCAAACTGAGATTTGGTTTGCCGGATTACCAGTCCTATTATTGGTTGCTTTTATTGTGATTTATCGTGCCTTAAAACCGATTAATCGATTGAGTCAAAACGTACAAGCTCGCCGACCTGGTGATGTATCATTATTAGAAACCGATGATGTGCCAACGGAGATTTTGCCGTTAGTCCGTAATTTGAATCAGTTTTTTGCCCGTACCGGAGAACAGTTGGAGCGGGAACGTCGTTTTGTTTCCGATGCAGCACATGAATTACGCAGCCCATTGGCGGCATTGCGTATTCAAACGGAAGTCGCACAGTTGGCTGGCGATGATGCCCAAACACGAGAAACGGCTTTAGCACATTTAACTCAAGGTATTGATCGGGCTAGCCAATTAATCGAACAGCTTCTAACACTTTCCCGTTTAGATAATCTCAAGGAATTAGACAATCAAGCCCCAATTCATTGGTCTGAAATTATTACCTCACTTATCAGTGAGTTGTATTTCACTGCACAGCAACGTCAAATTGAATTGCAGTTTGAGCATCAGGGCGAGCCTGTGATTAAATCTGGGCAGCCATTATTACTTGCACAAATGTTGAGAAACTTGTTGGATAATGCGATGAAATATTGTCCACAAGGCACTCAGGTGCGTGTGATTCTGCAGCCTCGTAAAATTCTTATTGAAGATAATGGTGGTGGTGTTGCGCCGGAAGAGTTGGCTAAACTGGGACAACGTTTTTATCGCCCAGCGGGGCAAAATGAAAAGGGAAGTGGACTGGGATTGTCCATTGTGGCAAGGATAGCGGAATTGCATCATTACCGTTTTCACTTAGAGAATATTGAGATTGAGGGAAGAGTTCAAGGTCTGCGGGCGATAATTGAGTTATAAAAAAGGGCACCGATGTGCCCTTGGTCATTATAAGATGCCGCCGATGAGTTCCAAGCGGCCTTTTTCAACCTTAATTTCCTTAGCAAATTTTTTAATCAACATTTCCTTCATATCACTTTCATCTAAGGTATAGACCGGCATTTGGCTTAATAGCGCGGCGATGCCATCACTTAATAACGGCATTACACTTTGCAATTGTTCCATTATGCTGTTGGGTTCACCCGACCAACGTAAAATCCGCAGTTCCTTTAAATAGAGTGCGCCTTTCTCGGCATTATATTGTGGAATGGCATCAAAGGTTAGGTGCAGTTTAGCCGGATAGGTTTTGCCCGACAGATGAATTATACTATCCACCAAACCGCTCATCTCCACACGGTTGTCACTCTTTTGGCCAATTTGGGCAACCAAATCCTTTAGCGCATAATCTACAGAAAATAATCCCGGAATGCCGAGTTTGTCATTAATCGCGCCTTTTTCACGTAAATAATGATTAATTTGTTGTTCGCTAATGCTGAAAGGCGAAGCCGCTACAGTTAGGCTACTAAAGGTTAAAATTAATATCGCCAATGCCTTGTTAAAAAGTCCCATTCAATCTCCAAGTTTGAAAGAAAAGCAAAATTTTGTAGAATGTAGCCTTAATTTTTTAACGATACAATAATAATTTTAGGTGGAAAACATGACTTTGGCTTTCAAAGCCCATGTACAAACGCTTTTGCAAGAACACCGCGGTGAGCGGGTTTTTTGTTTTGAATACTTAGGGAAAACCTTTTGGCTTAAACAGCCGGAACAACTACGCGGCGTGTGGTTACTGTTAAAACCGCACCCCAAACAAGCCTTTCTCGAAGAACGCGAGATTTTACAACAACTCAATGCCCTTGATGCACCGGTTCCTAAATTGTGTGATTTTGGTGATGATTATATGGTGTTGGAGGATGCCGGAGTCACTCTCAATAACTGGTTGAATAATGATAAATTAACTTGGCCACAAAAAGAGGTTATTTTACAAACGGCAATACGGGCTTTAATTGCATTACATCAACAGGGAATTATTCACGGTCGTCCGGCGGTTCGTGATATTGCTTGGCAGGATGGTGAAATTCGTTTTATGGATTTTGAATCCCATTCCAAAAGCCAAAATATCCATTGGTTGATCAGCCGTGATATATTGGCTTTCCTAGATAGTCTCTGTCGAGAGAAGGCCTTAAATGATGAACAACTTGATAATTTATTTGCCTATTATAGAACCCATTGTCCGACAGAGTATTGGGCGGATATGCAAGCCTATATAGGAAAATTCCGTTGGCTGTATTATTTGTTGCTACCGTTTAAACCCATTGCGCGAACGGATTTGTTGGCGATTTATCGATTGTTCGAACACTTAAAAAAGGAAAATTTATGAAAAAATTATTCTTATTCTTAGCTTTATCCGCTTTAGTCAGCGGTTGTTCGGTGGGCGTTGGTGCCTCCGGTGGTAGCAACGGTATCGGTGCAGGCATTGGTATTGGTACGGGGATTGGTTTTTAAAACGTCCCCTGATATTTTTGCGTTTTCCTAAAAATGGATGCTAAGTCATTGATTTTATTAGGGGTAGTTTGAAAATGAAAAATGCGCTTTATTTTGCGGTTTTTTCTCAAAAAAAGCCTTGCATTTTTGATTTAGATCACTATAATACGCGCCATATTTCGGACGCGGGGTGGAGCAGCTTGGTAGCTCGTCGGGCTCATAACCCGAAGGCCGTCGGTTCAAATCCGGCCCCCGCAACCAATACAAGTTCAGTGAAAGAACCCCAATTTGGGGTTTTTTTATACAAGAAAATCAATAAAACTGGGCTTAGGTTTTTCTTAAAACCTAGCCTTTTTTTATGCCTGAAATTTGCCTTTGGCATTTTGGGCGAATCGTTTGGGAGGTCAATTTTGGCAACATTGGAACAGAAATTACAGGATATGCTACAAGGCGCGGTAGAAGATGCCGGCTGCCAATTGTGGGGCATTGAATGTCAACGCAGCGGTCGTTTTATGACGGTGCGTATTTTTATCGATAAGGATGGCGGAGTTACCGTAGATGATTGTGCCGACGTGAGCCGCGATGTGAGCGCCATTTTGGACGTCGAAGATCCGATTGCCGATAAATACAATCTGGAAGTGTCTTCGCCGGGATTGGATCGTCCGCTATTTACTTTAGCGCAATATGCCCGCTATATCGGCGAAACAATTAACGTGCATTTGCGTATTCCGGTGGCCGATCGCCGCAAATGGCAAGGCAAATTGGAGAAAATCGACAATGATATGCTGACCCTATTAGTGGATGATAAAGAGCAGGTGTTGGTATTTGGCAATATTCAAAAAGGCAACTTGGTTGCTAAATTTTAAGGAGAATCCCTAAAAATGAGTAAAGAGATTTTATTAGCGGCTGAAGCCGTATCAAATGAAAAATTATTACCGCGTGAAAAGATTTTTGAAGCGTTAGAAAGTGCTATTGCCCTTTCTACCAAGAAAAAATATGAATATGAAATCGATGTCCGCGTAAGCATCAATCCAAAAACCGGCGAGTTTGATACTTTCCGTCGTTGGTTAGTGGTTGATGAAGTGACTGTGCCAACCAAAGAAATTACCTTGGAAGCGGCACAGTTCGAAAATCCAAACATTCAACTAGGCGATTATATTGAAGATCAAATCGAATCTATCGCCTTTGACCGTATTGCGATGCAAACTGCCCGTCAAGTGATCAGCACAAAAATTCGTGAAGCGGAACGTGCCAAAGTGGTTGAGCAGTTCTTATCCGAAGAAGGCAAGATCGTTACCGGTACCGTGAAAAAAGTGAATCGTGAAAGCATCGTTTTAGACTTAGGTAATAAAGCTGAAGCGGTGATTATGCGTGAAGATATGCTACCGCGTGAAAATTTCCGTCCAGGCGACCGTGTTCGTGGTGTGCTTTATAAAGTGAATCCGGAAGGTAAAAACGCGCAATTATTCGTTACCCGTGCTAAATCCGATATGTTGGTGGAATTATTCCGCATCGAAGTACCGGAAATTGGCGAAGAAATGATTGAAATTAAAGGCGCAGCCCGTGATCCGGGTTCTCGTGCGAAAATCGCGGTAAAATCTAACGATAAACGTATCGACCCGGTGGGTGCTTGTGTAGGTATGCGCGGTGCGCGTGTTCAAGCGATTACTAATGAATTGGGTGGTGAACGCGTGGATATCGTGCTTTGGGACGACAATCCGGCACAATACGTGATCAATGCGATGGCTCCGGCAGATGTGACTTCTATCATCGTGGATGAAGATAACCACTCCATGGATATTGCAGTAGATGCTGATAACTTAGCACAAGCCATTGGTCGTAACGGTCAAAATGTGCGTTTAGCGACTCAATTAACCGGTTGGACATTGAACGTGATGACCACCGAACAGCTAAATGAAAAGCACCAAGCGGAAGATAATAAAATTATCAACCTATTTATGGAAAGTTTGGAATTGGATGAAGAATTTGCCCAAATCTTGGTGGATGAAGGCTTTACCAGCTTAGAAGAAATCGCCTATGTGCCGGTGAGCGAATTAACGGCTATCGATGGTTTGGAAGACGAAGATTTGGTTGAGGAATTACAAACCCGCGCCAAGGATGCGATCAGTGCCAAGGCAGCAGCCGAAGAAGCTGCATTAAAACAAGCGAATATTGAAGAACGTTTGTTAAATCTTGATGGTATGAATCGTCATATCGCATTCAAATTAGCAGGAAAACAAATCACCACCTTAGAAGCCCTAGCTGAACAAGGTGTGGATGATTTAGCCGATATCGAAGAATTAACCGCAGAGCAAGCGGCCGATTTAATTATGGCTGCACGTAATATTTGCTGGTTCGGCGAAGAGTAAGGAGTTTTTATGACAGATGAGAAAAAAGCGGATAATGCCGCACCAAAAAAATTAAGTATCCAACGCCGTACCAAAACTACGGTTAATGCGACCACTGTTGGCGGAAAAGCCAAAGCGGTGCAAGTTGAAGTTCGTAAAAAACGTACCGTACCAACCGAAGCTGCACAAAAAGAAGCCGCTTTGAAAGCGCAACAAGAGGCCGAAGCACAACAAGCTGCTGCAAAAGCTGCCGCGGAAAAAGCCGCTGCAGAAAAGGCAGCGGCTGAGAAAGCGGCTGCGGAAAAAGCTCAAGCAGTAAAAGCACAGGCAGAAGCTAAAGCACAAGAAATCAAAGCAAAAGCGGTTGATCCGGAAAAAGAAAAACGCAAAGCAGAAGAAGCAGAATTACGTCGCAAAGCGGAAGAGTTAGCCCGCCAAAAAGCGGAAGAACAAGCCCGCAAAGCGGCAGAAGAAGCTAAACGTTATGCGGATGCGGAAACTTCAAATACTGAAAGCACTTCAGAAGATTATTCTGACTACAATTTAAGTTCCCGTTATGCCTTAGAAGCGGAAGACGAAGAAGAACGTCGCAACGAAAATCGCGGTCGTGGCAAAAATAAAGTCGCTAAAGCGAAAAAAGAACGTGACGATGCTAAAGGCACTAAAAACGAACGTGAATCTAACCGTAAAAACCAAAAAGACAGTAAATTCGGTAAAGGTAAAAATGGTAAGAAAGGTGCTGCATTACAACAAGCCTTCACTAAACCTGTACAGGCTGTGAAAGTGGATGTTGTGATCGGTGAAACCATCACTGTGGCAGAACTTGCCAATAAGATGGCGATCAAAGCGACCGAAATCATCAAAACGATGATGAAGATGGGCGAAATGGTGACCATCAACCAAGTGCTTGACCAAGAAACTGCACAATTAGTGGCAGAGGAATTAGGTCATAAAGTGATTCTTCGCAATGAAAATGAACTTGAAGAGGCAGTATTAGGCGATCGCGATATCAATGCTGAAAAAGTAACCCGTGCTCCGGTAGTGACTATTATGGGTCACGTTGACCATGGTAAAACCTCATTGCTTGACTACATTCGTAAAGCGAAAGTGGCAGCAGGCGAGGCCGGTGGTATTACTCAGCACATTGGTGCGTACCACGTAGAAATGGACGATGGCAAAATGATCACCTTCTTAGATACTCCGGGACACGCGGCATTTACCTCAATGCGTGCTCGTGGTGCGAAAGCAACGGATATCGTAGTCCTTGTTGTTGCTGCGGACGATGGTGTGATGCCTCAAACCATTGAAGCAATTCAACACGCTAAAGCAGCGGGTGCACCTTTAGTGGTTGCGGTGAACAAAATTGATAAACCGGAAGCCAATCCGGATCGTGTAGAACAAGAATTACTACAACATGAAGTGATTTCTGAAAAATTCGGTGGTGATGTGCAATTTGTACCGGTTTCCGCGAAGAAAGGTATTGGTATTGATGATTTATTGGATGCCATCCTATTGCAATCCGAAGTACTTGAGTTAACCGCAGTGAAAGATGGTATGGCAAGTGGTGTGGTGATCGAATCCTACCTTGATAAAGGTCGTGGTCCGGTTGCAACTATTCTTGTTCAATCCGGTACTTTACATAAGGGTGATATCGTTCTTTGTGGCTTCGAGTATGGTCGTGTACGTGCAATGCGTGATGAAAACGGTCAAGAAATCGATGAAGCTGGCCCATCTATCCCTGTTGAGGTGTTAGGTCTTTCCGGGGTGCCGGCTGCGGGTGATGAAGCAACCGTTGTCCGCGATGAGAAAAAAGCCCGTGAAGTGGCGTTACACCGTCAAGGCAAATTCCGTGAAGTGAAACTAGCCCGTCAACAAAAAGCGAAATTGGAAAACATGTTTACCAATATGACCGAAGGCGATGTGGCTGAGTTGAATATCATCGTGAAAGCGGATGTACAGGGTTCAGTTGAAGCTATCGTACAGTCGTTACAAGAACTTTCTACCGATGAAGTGAAAGTGAAAGTTGTTGGCTCCGGTGTGGGTGGTATTTCTGAAACCGATGCGACTTTAGCTGCTGCTTCAAATGCGATTATGGTTGGCTTTAACGTTCGTGCGGATGCTTCTGCCCGTCGTATTATTGAAGCGGAAAATATCGACCTTCGTTATTATTCCATCATTTATGAATTATTAAATGATGTGAAAGCAGCGATGAGCGGTATGTTACAACCTGAATTCAAACAAGAAATTATTGGCTTGGCTGAAGTACGTGATGTGTTCAAACATCCGAAATTCGGTGCTATTGCCGGTTGTATGGTAACTGAAGGGGTAGTAAAACGTAACAACCCAATCCGTGTATTACGTGACAACGTTGTTATCTTTGAAGGTGAATTGGAATCCCTCCGTCGCTTTAAAGATGACGTAGCTGAAGTGCGTAACGGTATGGAATGTGGTATCGGCGTGAAAAACTACAATGACGTAAAAGTTGGCGACCAAATCGAGGTGTTTGAAGTCGTTGAAATTAAACGTTCAATCTAATCGGTAAAAAGAACGGTCAAAATTCAACGTATTTTGGCCGTTTTTTATATAGAGAAATATTATGGCAAGAGAATTTAAACGCAGCGATCGTGTTGCACAGGAATTACAAAAAGAAATCGCCATCATTTTGCAACGTGAAGTGAAGGATCCGCGTATCGGTATGGTGACCGTATCGGATGTGGAAGTTTCAAGTGATTTAGCTTATGCAAAAGTGTTTGTGACATTTTTGTTTGATCATGATGAAACGGCGATTGCACAAGGCATGAAAGGCTTAGAAAAAGCCGCGCCTTATATTCGCTCATTAGTGGGTAAAGCGATGCGTTTACGCATTGTGCCGGAAATTCGCTTTATCTACGACCAATCCCTGGTGGAAGGGATGCGCATGTCCAACTTAGTGACAAACGTAGTGCGCGAAGATGAGAAAAAACACGTTGAGGAAGACAATTAATGTCCAGACCTCGCAAACGTGGACGCGATATTGACGGTGTATTTTTGTTGGATAAGCCGCAAGGCATGTCATCCAATGACATTATGCAAAAGGTCAAACGCCTATTCCAAGCGAATAAAGCCGGCCATACCGGTGCGCTTGATCCCTTGGCAACCGGCATGCTGCCGATTTGTTTAGGGGAAGCCACAAAGTTTTCGCAATTTTTATTAGATGCGGATAAACGCTATGTGGTTACGGCAAAACTCGGTGAACGAACCGATACCTCCGATGCTGAAGGACAGATAGTAGAACGTCGCCCGGTAAATGTGGAGGTTGCGCAAATTTTAACGGCGTTAGAGCAATTCCGTGGAGATATTTTACAAGTACCGACCATGTTTTCTGCACTAAAACACAATGGTAAACCCCTGTATGAATATGCCCGCGCTGGGATTACGGTGGAGCGGGAAGCCCGTCCGATTAGTATTTTCGAACTGACCTTTATCGACTATCAAGCACCGTTACTCACCTTGGAAGTTCATTGCTCGAAAGGAACCTATATTCGCACACTCGTTGATGATCTAGGCGAAGTATTGGGCTGTGGTGCACATGTCACCATGTTACGTCGCACCGCAGTAGCCGATTATCCAATGGAAAAGATGATGACTTGGGAAACCTTGCAATCACTTTCCGAACAAGCGGAGCTCGCGCAGTTAGATCAATATCTGTTACCAACGGATAGTGCGGTGAGCAAATTGCCGGCATTGCATTTAAACGCAGAACAGAGCAAAGCCATCGGTTTTGGGCAACGTGTGAAATTTGCGAATGAAAGCCGCTTGCATGGTCAAGTGCGGTTATTTTCTGCAGACCAGCGCTTTTTAGGTGTTGCCTTGGTTGATGAAAATAATGTGATTCGTCCACAACGCTTAATTACCCAATAAACTATACCAATGAACCAAAGGACGGCAACCCGCCGTCCTTTCTCTTTATCCCAAAATGAAAAAAATCATTTTCTGCCCCCGTAAACGGGTTTCCTAAACCGTCTTAAAACGCCCCCTCGAAAATCCAAGTTTTTGCCAAAATACAACGTAACTTATTGATTTTATTAGGGTTGGTTTAAAAATGCAGTTTTGCCGAATTGCTCAGTAAAAAGGCCGGAAAAACCGGCCTTTAAAGTATTGATTGGCTATGCCAATTCTTTCCGCAATTGCTTAGTCACCTCCACCATGACTTTTAAGGCAGCAATAGTTTCAGGCCAGCCACGGGTTTTTAAACCACAATCCGGATTTACCCATAAACGTTCTTTTGGCACAACCTGCAAAGCTTTGCGTAGTAGGTGTTCGATTTCTTGTGCCGTCGGTACGCGTGGGCTATGAATATCGTACACCCCCGGGCCAATATCGTTCGGGTATTTGAAATCCCCGAAGGCGCTGAGTAATTCCATATCGGAGCGGGAGGTTTCGATGGTGATCACATCAGCATCCAAGGCTGCAATCGCGGGTAAGATGTCATTAAATTCGGAATAACACATATGCGTATGAATTTGCGTATCATCTTGGGCTCCCATTGAGCTTAGGCGGAAAGCTTCACCGGCCCATTGTAGGTAAGCATCCCAATCGGCACGTTTCAATGGCAGACCTTCACGAATAGCCGGTTCATCAATTTGAATAATTTTGATACCGGCTTTTTCGAGATCCAATACTTCATCGGATAACGCCACAGCGATTTGCTTACATACGGTTGCACGCGGAATATCATTACGTACAAAGGACCATTGCAAAATCGTTACCGGACCTGTCAACATACCTTTCATTACTTTGTTGGTCAGGCTTTGCGCATATTGTGACCAACGTACGGTCATCGGTTCTGGACGGCTGACATCGCCATAAATCACCGGAGGTTTCACACAGCGCGAACCATAACTTTGTACCCAACCGAATTTAGTAAAAGCAAAACCATCGAGTAATTCACCGAAGTATTCCACCATGTCATTGCGTTCTGCCTCGCCATGTACCAACACATCTAAATCCAGTTTTTCTTGCTCACGTACCACGAATTCAATTTCTTTTTTCATTGCCGCTTCGTAATCCGTCAGACTGAGTTCGCCTTTTTTAAAGGCCGCGCGTGCATGGCGAATAGCCGTGGTTTGTGGGAAAGAACCAATATTTGTGGTTGGCAGTAATGGTAAATTCAACCAAGCATTTTGCAATTTTATACGTTCGGCAAAAGGGGACTTACGCTGATCGGCATTTTTCGGCAGACCGGCTAAACGTGCCGCCACATCGGCACGGTGAATTTCTGTAGAATTTGCGCGGGCATCCGCTGCAGCTTGGCTGGCATAAAGTTCGCTTTGTACTGCTTGGCGACTTTGTTCTAATGCCGTTTTAATCACGCGCAATTCTTGAATTTTTTGTAAGCTAAAGGCCAACCATTGATAAAGTGCAGGTTTATTGGCTTGTAATTGGGTTTCTACGGCCAGATCATAAGGTGTATGGAGTAGGGAACAGCTTGGAGCTATCCATAAACGCTCACCGAATTGGGCTTTTAATGGCTCTACAACATCTAATACTTGATTTAAATTCGCCCGCCAAATGTTACGGCCATCAATTACCCCTACGGATAAGATTTTGTCGTAATCGGCAAAAGCGGCAAGTTGTGCCGGTGCTCGTACCAAATCAATGTGTAAACCGGCGACCGGCAAGGCTTTTAATAAATTAGCGTGTTCGGCAACTGAACCGAAATAGGTTGCTAATAATAGTTTAGCTTTTACTTGTTCGGCAAAAGCAGCGTAAACCTCTTTATAAGCGGCAATCCATTCGGCAGGTAAATCCAAGGTAAGGGCGGGTTCATCAATTTGAATATATGCCACACCTTCTGCAGCCAAAGCATTTAAAATTTCTACATAAACTGGTACAAGTTTGCTCAATAAATCAAAACGATTAAATGCTGCACCTTTTTCTTTACCTAACCAAAGAAAAGTTAATGGCCCCACAATAGTGGGTTTGACTTGATGTCCAAGCGCTTTGGCTTCTCGAATTTGCGCCACATAATGCGCCGGATTAGCTTTGAATTGGGTATTCTGTTGGAATTCGGGGACTAAGTAATGATAGTTAGTATCGAACCATTTGGTCATTTCAATGGCAAATTGTGTTTTATTGCCACGCGCCAATTCGAAATATTGGCCAAGGCTAAGATTTTGACTATCAAAACCGAAACGAGCCGGAATAGCGCCGGTTGCCACTTGTAAATCTAAAATATGATCATAAAAGGTGAAATCTGCAACCGCTACAAAGTCAGCCTTGGCATTGGCTTGATGTTGCCAGTTTAGTTCACGTAATTTTTGGGCGATCTCCAATAAATCAGCTTCGGCGATCTCACCGCGCCAATAGCGCTCTTGAGCAAATTTAAGTTCACGTTTTGCGCCTACACGCGGAAAACCCGCTAAATGAAATGTTGTCATAAGTACCTTCCTATAAGATAATATTGCGTCTCTAAAGCGAACATAAGAATGCGATACAATAATAATTAAAGCAAATTCATAATTTTCAAAAAATAAATGAAATTTTTTAATATTCATGTGGAGTCATAATGCGCTTTTTAAAAATGTTCGGGGTGCTATTTAGCGTTTGGTTTTTCTTTGCTACGTTATTTTTGACCATTGGTGGCATTTGGGATAGTGGCGGGAAGGCTGATGCGGCAATTGTATTCGGAGCTGACCGAAATCTTTCTAAAACGACGAAATCCCGTTTAGATCACAGTGTGGAATTATTTAAACAACAACGGGTGGCGCACATCGTATTAATGGCGATGGGCGAGGGAGAAAGTATGAAGGATTACCTGTTGAGTAAGGATATTCCCGCGGATGCCATTGTGTTAGGCACCCTAGGCAACGATTTGCAACAAACGGTCAAAAACAGTTTGATTACGCTAAGCAAAAATAATCTCAATGATGCGATTACTTTGGCACCGTTTTATCAACAAACCCGTATCAAAATGCTGTTTTATTCAAATCATTTCCCACATGTCAGTACTGCCGGCGTGGATGCTTTCCAATTAGCCGATATTTATGGGCTTGGTCGAGAGTTCTTTATCTATTATAAAGAACGTGTTGCTGTCATGACCAATTAAAAGAACCGCCGTAAGGCGGTTTTTTATTTTCATTTCTAGGGAGTTATACATCGCTCTAAATACAATGATAAAAAAGACAGGTATAAAACCTGTCTACGGAGATGATGGGAATTAAAACGCCCCTGTGAAAATAAGAGTTTTTCTAAAAATAGTACTTAAGTCATTGATTTTATTAGTGTTGTTTATAAAATTGAAATAAATGAAATATTTTCCCACCAAGCATAAAAAATAGCCCCGTATGATTTCGGGGCTATTTTTTATGATTACATTATCGCAGTTATGAAGGTTGCTAAACCTAAGAACACACCAGGTGCATTGGCAAGGGCTACGGGTAAATCGCGTTTTTCCTTAAATAAACCGTAAATAACCCACAAGGTACAGTTAATGGCGGTCGCAAGTGGTTGAATCGCACCACCTTTTTGACCATTTAAATTCATATCAATTTGTTGAATATAAGCAACATACATGCAAACGGCGGTAAATGTTGCAACCCAACCTAAAATAGTGATGAAACGACTATTTTTCATTATTTTCTCCTATCAAAAATTGTTTCTATTTATTGAAAAGATGTGATGTATTATAGATTATTATATTGTATTTGTCAATAATTGTGGCTTTTTGTATTTATTTGTTTCATTTTAATAGATAATAAAGCGGATAAGCGTCCTTATCGGTTTGTGTTAATATTCCTTTGTTTCTGCTGACCGAAAAGTCTGATTCGGTTGGTGAGAGATGAAACCTTTAATGAGGCATTTGTCGCGACGATTAGCAAAAAATAAGGAGTAGGAAAATGGCGTTATTACCGGGTTTATTTGGTCTTTTTAAAACTAAAAAACCACCAAAAAGTGATGCAGACCTACTGTTAGATGAGTACACACGAGATGTTGTTGAAATAAAGGCAAAAAATTTAAATGAACATGCGTTTTTATGTGAGCTCATTCATTCACTTTCTTTTGCCAATACGCAGCGATATTTATTTTGCCTTGAAAAACGCTTAACCGAGAAAGATCCAGAGACGCTAAACAACCTCATCTTTCAATATGCCAGAGCGAGTCTATTGCCGGGTTGCTCCGGCGGATATGATCAGTGCGAGAGAGTTATTCCAGCATTTTTTGCGCTGGCCTGTGGTGATCTGGATAGTATGAAAAGGCTCTTTCCGCAAGGCTTGCCAGCTAGCAAAAATGGCTACCCATTTCTATGCGTTATGTATGATTTGATAGCCGCAATACTCTGGCAAGATGAAGATTTACTTGCACCGGCTTTGCTTAAAGCCGGCAAATTTGCAGCGTCCAAGAAACCGCTAAATGAAAGAGAAGCGATCAAATTTATGTTGGCACTACATGCCAAAGAAGCTACAGCGATGAGCGAGCATTTGCAGCAATTTTGCGCCAGTTTTGGTCGAACGGCAGCGCCTAAATTTGAAAAGCGGCTTTATCTCTTTGCTCATGGTCTACATGCCTTGGCTCGTTACACATTACCTTTTGAGATTTTTGAGGCGATCAAATTGCCAAAAAGTGAGAATTTCAGCAAATTTTACGCTGAAAGACTCTTTCAAAATGAAATTCCAAAGCCACAACTGTATTTTGCCTTTCCACCCGAGTTTGAAAAGGTCAATGTCATTTTAAATGCACCACCGGCACGAACACGGATTTATCAACCCCATTTGCCTGGTGATAAAACATACTTACTTGATCATGACGCGATGATTAATGATTTAGCGGATGAAATTTTACAGCATCATAAATAAACATTGGTCGCGGAGATTTTCCGGTTTGTTCATTTGAGTACGTAAAAAAGCGCTGCGGTTTATGTTAATATCCCCATCGTTTATTTTTTGCAGGGAGGCCTTACTATGCAGGCGATTATTGAAACCTTAACAAATCAACCGAGCCCATTAAATCGTGCACTTCATGAGATGTTAGTGAAAAAGGGATTTGAAGGCTTTTTTACAGCCGAGGAGGTGCAGACATTATGTACGCAAACGGCACTTAATCGGCTTGATTTAGCTTTTGCGTTACTGCCTTTAGCTGCTTCCTTTGCACATACTGCCATTTCTCATTTCAAAGTAGGTGCTGTCGCTATTGGACGTTCAGGCAATTTCTATTTAGGCGCGAATCAGGAATTTGCTCATGCGGCCATTGCTCAAACTATCCATGCCGAGCAAAGCGCGCTCAGTCATGCTTGGTTACGCAATGAGCGGCAAGTGACGGATATTGTGGTGAATTACACGCCTTGCGGACATTGTCGGCAATTTATGAATGAACTCACACAGGCTGAAGATTTACGCATTCATTTGCCACATCAACGCGATAATGCCTTGCATGATTATTTACCGGATGCCTTTGGGCCGAAGGATTTAAATGTTACCGCCGGTTTATTAAGTGAAGAGCATCAAGGATTGCAGACGGACAGCAATGATGCAGTAATTTGCCAAGCTGTGGCAGCCGCCGATTTAGCACATACACCTTATTCACAAAGTCCGCACGGCATTGCTTTGGCATTTGCGGATGGGCGCATTGTAACCGGACGTTATGCGGAAAATGCCGCTTTTAATCCTAGCTTGCCGGCGTTACAAAGCGCACTAAACTTTGCCTATTTAAATGGCTTTTCATTGACGGAACTGCGCCGTGTTGTGATGGCTGAACGGGCAACCGCTCTCAGTCACCGTACACAGGCTGAAGCGCTACTAGCAACCCTCTGCGAGGTTCCGTTGGAGTATGTGGCGTTATAAACGCCCCTACAAAAATCAAAGTTTTTGCCAAAACAGCATGTAACCCATTGATTTTATTGAGGTTGGTTTAAGAATAGACTGTATGCGCTAAAATAGCGCCCAACAATGACGTCGATATAATAAAAAATCCCATCCGAGTTGGCGGATGGGATTTTTTTAGGGATTGGTCGGGCAAATTAATCCTGCAATTGGTCAATTGCCCAATACAAGCCTGATTGGTAATCTTCAGGTAATTCAGCACGCAATTTTTCCAATTGTTGAATCAATACGTCCTTATCCGGATGAGTTAAATTGATATGGCCGAGTTTGCGTCCCGGGCGAACTTCTTTACCGTACCAATGCAATTGAGCAAATTCAGTATTGAGCCAAGCCGGATTGTGTGGGCAACCGATGAGATTGACCATCACCGATGGTGCAACGGTTTTTAATTCCGGTGTCGGTAAATCGAGTAGGGCGCGCAAATGCAGTTCAAATTGGCTAATTGAACAACCGAGCTGAGTCCAGTGGCCACTGTTATGAACACGTGGAGCTAATTCGTTAATCAATAATTGATCACCAACCACAAAACATTCCATCGCCATCACACCGACATAATCGAGGCTATCCATGATTTTGCCGAGCATTTTTTCTGCCAATTCTTGCTGTTCCAATTGTTGTGGAAATTCGCTATTCATTACGCTGTAGCGGAGTATACCGTTTTGTTGCAAATTGTGTGTCACCGGATAAAAACGTTTATCACCATTGCGGAAACGGGCGCCCACCAAGGAAATTTCATAATCAAATGGAATAAATTCCTCAGCAATTACTTCACCAAATAATGCCACATCGATATCCGCTTGATTGTGCGCATCGATAATCCATTGGCCACGACCGTCATATCCACCGCAACGGCGTTTAACCACGACTTTTTTACCTATATGCTGGAATACCTCCGGCCATTGCTTGGCATTTTCCAATAAGCACCAAGGCGAGGTCGGTAGTTGCAGTTGATCCAATAGGGATTTTTGGCTGAGACGATCCGCTAATAGGCCGAATACCGATTGATTGACAAAATTAGGATGGTTGCCCAACAAACGCGTGAGCGGAGTACTTTCCCAGCGTTCAATTTCGGCGGTAATAATTGCATTTGACGGCAATTCAAATACCGGCGCATCAAATGCTAAGGGTTGTACATGAATATCCAACGGAGCACCGGCATAACGTAACATTCTACCGAGCTGACCGTTGCCAAGAACATATATGGTCGGATAAAGAGAGGAGTTTTGCATAGAATTTTCTCCATTAGGGAGATGAAATAAACAAAAAGGTGCAACAAGTTGCACCTACATTTTTAAGCCCGCGGATCGGGGTTATTCAATACCGCGTTAGTTTGATTTTCTCGAAATGCTTGTAATCGAGCGAATAATTCACTGTCCCAACCGGCTAAAATTTGTGCGGCCAATAGTCCCGCATTGGCAGCACCAGCCGGGCCAATAGCAAGCGTACCAACCGGAATACCTTTAGGCATTTGCACGATGGAATAAAGACTATCAACGCCGCTAAGCATTGAGCTTTTCACCGGCACACCAAGCACCGGCACAAGGGTTTTAGCGGCTAACATGCCTGGTAAATGAGCTGCTCCGCCGGCACCGGCAATAATCACTTTATAACCGTTGGCTTGTGCACTTTCGGCAAATTGGAAGAGTTTATCTGGGGTGCGATGAGCTGATACGATTTCCACATGGTATGGCAGACCTAAGCTATCCAGAATCTGGGCTGCCTGTTCCATAGTGGACCAGTCGCTTTGAGATCCCATTACAATGGCGATTTGAACTGAATTGGACATATTTTTTCTTCTATATGAGTGAAAACGGCGCGTAGAATAACACAGATAGGAAGCTTCAGGCAAACGGTTGCGGCCTGGTTTGGCAGGCGCTTGATAACATAAAATTCGATTGAAAAAGCAGTCGTAAAATCATATCCTAGACACACTTTTTGTGTCAGAAATAGGGCAGGTTATGTTAGCCAAAGCAAAATACAGAAAAGATTATAGACAACCGGATTTTACCGTAACGGATATTTTTCTTGATTTTCAATTGGATGCTCAACGGACGGTGGTGACCGCCAAAACGCATTTTCAACGTTTAAATGAGGCAGCAAATAGCCTACGTTTGGATGGCCATAGCTTTCAGTTTTCTTCCATTTTATTGAATGATGCGCCTTTTACTGCATATGTCCAAGATGGTGAAAGTTTGACGTTGGATCTACGCGGTATTGATGCGGCGACATTTCAATTAACCATCGTGACTATTTTAAAACCTGCTGACAACACCTCTTTGCAAGGACTTTATCAATCCGGTGAGGGTATTTGTACCCAATGCGAAGCGGAAGGCTTCCGACAAATCACCTATATGTTAGATCGCCCGGATGTATTGGCTCGTTACACCACTAAAATTACCGCAGATAAAGCAAAATATCCTTATTTGCTTTCCAACGGTAATCGTATTGATGGTGGTGAATTAGAAGATGGCCGTCACTGGGTAGAATGGCATGATCCTTTCCCAAAACCGAGTTATTTATTTGCTTTAGTGGCTGGTGATTTTGATTTATTAACGGATACATTTATTACCCGTAGCGGTCGCGAAGTGGCATTAGAACTGTATGTTGACCGTGGCAATCTAAACCGTGCCTCTTGGGCAATGGAAAGCTTGAAAAAAGCCATGCGTTGGGATGAAGAACGTTTCGGACTGGAATACGATTTGGACATTTATATGATTGTGGCCGTCGATTTCTTCAATATGGGAGCAATGGAAAATAAAGGCCTGAATATTTTTAACTCCAAGTATGTTTTGGCCAATCCGCAAACTGCAACCGATGATGATTATTTAGCTATTGAAAGTGTGATTGCCCATGAGTATTTCCATAACTGGACAGGGAATCGTGTAACTTGCCGTGATTGGTTTCAATTGAGTTTAAAAGAAGGTTTGACGGTATTCCGCGATCAAGAGTTTTCTTCCGATACCGGTTCCCGCGCGGTAAAACGTATTCAAGATGTAAAACTGTTACGCAGTGTGCAATTTGCTGAAGATGCCGGCCCGATGGCTCATCCAATTCGTCCGGAAAAAGTGATTGAAATGAACAATTTCTACACCGTCACTGTGTATGAGAAAGGCGCTGAAGTTATTCGCATGTTGCATACATTATTGGGTGAACAAGGTTTTCAAAAGGGAATGCGCCTGTATATCGCGGAAAATGACGGTAAGGCCGCTACCTGTGAAGATTTTGTTTCCGCAATGGAACGCGCTAATGAATTAGATCTCAATCAATTCCGTCGTTGGTATAGTCAGTCGGGAACACCGGAATTATTAATTAGCGATGCTTATGATGAGAAAACCCATACCTATCGCTTAACGGTTTCTCAATCAACCCCGCCAACCGCTGATCAAATGGAAAAAGTGAATTTACATATTCCGCTAAAAATTGCGCTATATGATCAAAAAGGTACCCGTCAAATGCTACAAAATGACGGTAATCCGATTCACGAAGTATTAAACGTAACTGAAAAAGACCAAATTTTTGAATTTCACGGCATCTATGGTCGCCCGGTACCTGCATTATTATGTGATTTTTCAGCCCCGGTAAAATTGGATTACGACTATACTAACGCACAATTAATTACTCTGTTGCAACATGCCGACAATTCATTTTGCCGTTGGGATGCGGCACAAATGTTATTGTTGAATGAGTTACGTCGTAACGTCAGCCATTATCAGCAAGGTGAATCTTTAGAGATGTCACCAGAAGTACTCAATGCATTAGCCGTCATTTTACAAAATTATGAACGGGACATCGAACTCACTACCTTGATTTTAACCTTGCCACGAGAGTTAGAGTTTGCTGAAAACTTTAAAACCATCGATCCGGACGGTATCTTTGCTGCGCGTGAATTTATGTTACGCACTATCGCCGAACATCTGAAGGACACGTTGGTACTATTGTATAACCATGTTCGTTTGGAAAATTACCGTATTGAAGGGCAGGATATCGCATTACGTGCATTGAAAAATCTTTGTCTGAATTACATTGGTTATACGGCTTTGGGCAATAATTTTGTGCATAAGCATTACAATAACGCCAATAACATGACCGATACTTTAGCTGCATTGTCCATTGCCTGTAGAGCGGCGCTACCTTGCCGTGATACCTTGCTGGCTGATTTTGAACAAAAATGGCAGCACGACGGTTTGGTGATGGATAAATGGTTTGCTTTACAGGCAACCCGTCCCGATGAAAATGTGTTGGAAATTGTGCAACAACTCATGGATCATCCAAGCTTTAATTTCAACAATCCGAATCGTGTACGTTCTCTGGTCGGCAGTTTTGCCAACCAAAACCTTAAGGCGTTCCATAATATCAATGGCTCCGGTTATCGCTTTTTAACCGATATATTGATTCGTTTAAACGAGAGCAATCCGCAAGTTGCCGCCCGTTTGGTGGAGCCATTATTACGTTTTGCCCGTTTTGATGCCCAACGACAAACGCTAATGAAACGCGCCTTAGAACGTTTAAGCCTGATTGAAGAGCTTTCCAAAGACTTATTTGAAAAGATTGAGAAAGCTCTGCAATAATCGGTTGTTATAAACAACGCAACTTTTCAGTCAAAGTGCGGTAAAACCAACCGCACTTTTCCATTTACAGTAAACTATCCCGAGAGATAAACGAGTATGTATTCCTTAATTCGACGCGCCATTTTTTCCCTTGAACCTGAAACAGCCCATGATTTAGCGATCCAAGCTTTGTATTGGGCTGGCCAAAAGCCGTTTTATCCATTATTCAAAGCATTGCTTAATGCTCCGAACGGGCAGCCTAAAACCGTTATGGGCATCGAATTTAAAAACCCTATTGGATTAGCGGCCGGTGCCGATAAAAATGGCGAGGCTATTGATGGCTTTGGTGCGATGGGATTTGGGTTTATTGAAGTAGGAACGGTTACGCCACTTGCCCAAGAGGGCAACGCCAAACCTCGACAATTTCGTCTGCCGGAAGTTGAAGGGATTATTAATCGAAATGGTTTTAATAACTACGGTATAGATCACCTTATCGAAAACGTAAAACGCTGTCGTTATGACGGCGTGTTGGGCATCAATATCGGTAAAAATAAATTAACTCCCTTAGAGCATGGCAAAGACGATTATTTGATTTGCTTAAATAAGGCCTACAATTATGCTGGTTACATCACCGTCAATATTTCTTCACCAAACACGCCGGATTTACGTCAATTGCAATATGGTGATTATTTCGATGATTTGCTACAAAGTATTAAAGCAACTCAGCTACAATTGGCCGAGCAATATCAAAAATATGTGCCGATTGCAGTGAAAATTGCACCGGATTTGTCCGAACAAGAGTTGGTACAAATTGCAGATACCTTACTACGCCATCAACTAGATGGGGTAATTGCTACCAATACGACCATTTCACGCGACAACGTCACAGGATTGGCCAATGCCGAACAAGTTGGTGGATTGAGTGGAAAGCCGTTACAACATAAAAGTACAGCAATTATTCGACGCTTACATCAAGAATTGAACGGACGAATTCCCATTATCGGTAGCGGTGGTATTGATGGCGTCACCAACGCGCAAGAAAAAATACAAGCAGGAGCAGAATTACTGCAAATTTATTCCGGCCTAATTTACCATGGTCCGGCCTTGATCCGCGCCTTAATTAAAGCGATTCGCTAATGAATAAAATCTACGATTTACATTGCCATAGTACAGCATCCGATGGCGTATTAAGTCCGACGGAAGTTGTTTTGCGCGCCCATGCACAAGGGGTGCAAGTGTTGGCCTTATGTGATCACGATACCATTGCCGGCATATCTGAAGCAGCAAGCGCTGCGACACAATGTGGTATGCAATTAATCCATGGTGTGGAAGTTTCCACCGAATGGGAGGGAAAAGGAATTCATATTGTGGGATTAAATTTTGATCCCCAACATCCTGCGTTAATCGACTTCTTAAACCAGCAAAAACAATTACGCCAACAAAGAGCTTTTGAAATTGGCGAAAAGTTAGCTAAAGCCGGGATTCCTGATGCCTATGCCGGTGCAGCTGCACTAGCCAATGGCGAGGTAACTCGCGCCCACTACGCCCGCTATCTATTACAAATCGGTAAAGTCAGCAATGAAACCCAAGCGTTCAAGCGTTATCTAGGCGCTGGTAAATCCTGTTTTGTGAAAGCGCATTGGGCGGATATTCCAAGCACTATTGAGATATTACATGCTGCAGGCGGCGTGGCCGTAGTTGCTCATCCATTACGTTATAACATGAGTGTACGTTGGATCCGTAAATTATTAGCAGATTTTAAAAATTGGGGTGGTGAAGGTATGGAAGTGGCGGGTTGTGGACAAACTGGTGAACAACGCAAAAATCTTGCCCGCTGGGCAAGGGAGCATGGATTGGCTGGTTCTGTCGGTTCAGATTTCCATTTTCCTTGTGGTTGGGTTGAGTTAGGAAAGGGCCTGCAATTACCTGATGATGTAACACCTGTTTGGAAAATTTGGGATAAAAATAGATTTTTAAATCAACTCTAATAAAATCAATGACTTAGGGTTGGTTTTTGGAAAAACTTTATTTTTAAAGGGGGCGTTTAATCCGCCTCCGAGCAAAGTCCTAAGTTCGCCAAGAAGTCAATAAAAGCCCTTACTTTAGCCGGAAGATGGCGACGGTTTGGGTAAACCACATGGATGTCGATAGCTTTTTGTTTATATTCAGACAAAATTTCCACCAATTCCCCCGAAGCTAATGCATCTTTCACAAAAAATCCCGGCAAATTGGCAACCCCTAATCCAGCTTTAGCCATTTCTAATAAGGATAATCCGTTATTGGATATTACCTTTGATTGGATCTTAAAGCGCTGTACTTGACTGGCTCGGGCACCTTGCCAATAAACCTGATTCATTGCAACTTTATAAAGTAGGCCTTGATGGTATTCCAAATCTTCTGGCGAGAGCGGGGTACCGTGGGTTTCTAGATAATTCGGGGCTGCCGTAAAATGCATGGGTGAACTACTAATTTTACGTGCCACTAGTGAACTATCTTGCATATAACCAATGCGTAATGCCAAATCAAAACCCTCAGCAACTAAATCAATTCGTTTGTCATTAAATTCGATTTCTACTTGCAGATTCGGGTGGGCCTCAATAAATTTAGGCAGATTAGGCGAAATATAAAGTAGGCCAAAATCACGTGGTACAGAAATCAACAGGCTCCCATGTAAACTGGTGGAGAGGTTACTAATACTAGAATCCGCTTCCTCTAAATCCAATAATATCGACTGGCAACGTTGGTAATACATGATACCGGCTTCCGTTGGCATGATTTTACGCGTGGTACGTTGTAATAGACGGGTCTTAAGATGTTCCTCTAATTGAGAAACCAACTTACTGGCCATTGCGACTGAAATGTGTTGCTGTTGTGCCGCTTGGGTAAAGCTTTGTGTTTCAATAACTTTGCAGAAAATTGAAATTGCATTGAGTTTGTCCATTTATGACCCTTTCAGAAAAAAATGCTTGATTTTGACAACGTAAGTTTGCAGTATAGCGGCCAATTTTACAGAAGTTTTGTGGATTTAGGTAATCAAATGAGTAAATCTTTGGTGATCGTGGAGTCACCGGCGAAAGCAAAAACGATTAATAAATATTTAGGAAGCCAATATGTGGTGAAATCCAGCGTTGGGCATATTTGTGATTTGCCAGCAGCAGGCACTAGCACCGGCGAAAAAGCTAAACCAGTTTCAACAAAAGGCTTAAGCACGGAAGAAAAAACAAAAATAAAAGCAGAAAAAGACCGCGCGGCCTTAGTTAAACGCATGGGAATCGATCCTTATCACGATTGGAAAGCCAATTACCAAATTTTACCCGGCAAAGAAAAAGTGGTTGCCGAATTAAAATCCCTTGCTAAAAAATCCGACCATGTTTATCTCGCAACCGACTTGGATAGAGAAGGAGAGGCTATCGCGTGGCATTTACGCGAAGTTATTGGTGGCGATGATAGCCGTTTTAGCCGCGTTGTATTTAATGAGATTACAAAGAAAGCGATTGAAAAAGCCTTCCAACATCCTGCGCACATTAATATGGACCAGGTTAATGCTCAGCAAACCCGTCGTTTCTTAGACCGCGTGGTAGGCTTTATGGTATCCCCATTATTATGGAAAAAGGTAGCCCGTGGTTTATCTGCCGGACGCGTGCAATCCGTTGCCGTGAAATTGGTGGTAGAGCGTGAACGTGAAATCAAAGCATTCCAACCGGAAGAGTTTTGGGAAATTGAGACACTAACTCAAACGAGCGCTAAAGAAGACTTGCGCTTGGATGTCGTGCAGTATAAAGGCAAGAAATTTGAGCCTAAAAATGAGCAAGAAGCACAAAGTGCGGTCGATTTTTTAAATAAATCACATTACGTTGTCACGGATCTAGAAACAAAACCAACAGGTTCTAAACCAAGAGCACCATTTATCACTTCAACCTTACAACAAACTGCAAGCACGCGTTTAGGCTTTGGGGTGAAGAAAACCATGATGTTGGCACAACGTTTATATGAAGCCGGTTATATCACTTATATGCGTACCGACTCCACTAATTTAAGCCAAGATGCATTAAATATGGCGCGCAGTTATATTGAAAGCCATTTTGGCAAAGAGTATTTGCCCGCTAAACCGAATTTCTATTCCAGTAAAGAAAATGCACAAGAAGCACACGAAGCAATTCGTCCTTCTGATGTCAAACTGCTTGCAGATCATTTAAGTGGCATGGATAAAGATGCGGTGCGTTTATATGATTTAATCTGGCGTCAATTTGTGGCTTGTCAAATGCCAGCCGCACAATATGACAGTACTACGGTTACCGTAATGGCTGGCGATTATGAATTGAAAGCCAAAGGCCGTATTTTACGCTTTGATGGTTGGACAAAAGTGTTGCCACAATTAGGTAAAAATCCGGAAGACCAGATTTTACCGGCTGTCAGTTTAAATGAAACATTAGCACTAAAAATGGTTTCGCCAAGCCAACACTTCACCAAACCGCCAGCTCGTTTTACCGAAGCTGCATTGGTTAAAGAATTAGAAAAACGCGGTATTGGTCGCCCTTCCACTTATGCTGCAATTATTTCTACCATTCAAGAACGCGGTTATGTGCGCACTGAAAATCGTCGTTTCTATGCAGAGAAAATGGGCGAAATTGTTACCGATCGCTTAAATCAATCTTTTACAGATTTGATGAGCTACGATTTCACCGCCAATATGGAAAACGTATTGGACCAAATTGCATCCGGTGAAAAGAATTGGAAAACCGAATTAAATCAATTCTTCAAAGATTTCTCTACGCAACTTTCTACTGCAGAATTAGATGAGCTAGAAGGTGGAATGAAACCAAATAGCCTCGTACTCACCGATATTGATTGCCCAACTTGTGACCGAAAAATGGCTATTCGTACCGCAAGTACCGGTGTCTTCCTTGGTTGTTCTGGTTATGCATTACCACCAAAAGAGCGTTGTAAAACGACGATTAATCTCATTCCAGAAGCAGAATTATTAAATGTGTTAGACGATGCCTCTGAGACCAAAGCTTTGATGGATCGTAAACGTTGTCCGAAATGTGGTACGGCGATGGATAGCTACATCATTGATCCTCATCGTAAATTGCATATTTGCGGTAATAATCCGAACTGCGATGGTTATTTGGTGGAACAAGGCCAATTCAAAATTAAAGGCTATGATGGTCCGATTGTAGAATGTGATAAGTGCGGTGCAGATATGCACTTGAAACTAGGTCGTTTTGGAAAATATATGGGCTGTACCAGTTGTGATAACACCCGCAAGATTTTGAAAAATGGTGAAGTTGCACCACCAAAAGAAGAACCGGTTCATTTCCCTGAACTAAAATGTGAAAAGTCTGATGCATATTTTGTATTACGTGATGGCGCAAGTGGTGTGTTTATGTCTGCACATAACTTCCCTAAATCGCGTGAAACACGCCCAGCAAAAGTTGCTGAATTAGCACTTTATCGTGATCGTTTACCGGAAAAATTACGCTATTTAGCCGATGCGCCACAAAAAGACCCAGAGGGTAATGAAGCCATTATCCGTTTCAGCCGTAAAGAAAAACATCAATATGTAACTTCTGAAAAGAATGGCAAAGCGACTAAATGGATTGTGGATTATCTTGATGGTAAATGGGTAGAACGAAAGAAATAAACAAATAGAAGTGCGATTAATCTCGCACTTTTTTAATAAATAAGAAAATCTATGATGAACAATTTTGTAATTAGTATTGCCGGCGCAAGTGAACGTCGCAAACACATTTTGAACCAATTTGCTACACAACAAATACCATTTAGTTTTTTTGACGCATTAACACCTTCAACGCAGCTTACTGATTTATTGAATCAATATTTACCTAATGTTGCACAATGTAGTCATTTAACTATGGGCGAAAAAGGCTGTTTAATGAGTCATTTTATGCTTTGGCAAAAATGTCTCAATGAGCCATATGATTACCTAGCCATTTTTGAAGATGATATTTTACTAGCAGAAAATTCCATCGTATTATTGAATAACAATGACTGGCTAACGGAACGTTTTTCCTCTGAACAGGCAGTTATTATCCGTCTGGAAACATTTTTGATGCCAGTGAAATTATCTGAAACAGCGATAGCAGATTTTCAAGGTCGACGTTTTACAAACTTGGAATCGGTTCATTTTGGTACTGCTGGGTATATTATTTCACGTGCTGCAGCTAGTTATCTTATTGGCTTATTAGGACGTCTTAGTGAAACGGAAATTGAGCCCATTGATCATCTTATTTTTAATCGTTATTTAAATGATGAAAATTATCATGTCTATCAATTGAATCCTGCTCCTTGTGTTCAGGAATTGCAATATCATCAAGAACATAGCTGTTTAACTAGTGGTTTAGAAAAGGAACGCCAAACGAAGCAATCAACGAAGCCGCGAAAAACGCTTAAACAGCGGTTGATGCGCATAAAGGATAATATTCTACGGGCCTTGAATAAGAAAAAATGGCAACAAAAACAACTAGAAAAAGCTATGCAAGGCAAACAAATAGTTGATTTCCGGTAAAAGAAAGGTGCAATCAATTTGATTGCACCTTTTTACTTAATGGTGATGATGTTCCGGTTTGGGCGGGAGTTTTGCTCGAGCTTTACCGACAGGAAGAATTAAAGTCGCGTAATTCGCAGACTGTTGGCAAACTTTTTGATCTTCAAATGGTTCTTTATGAATCACTTTGAGCTTCCAAACCCCCTCAATTAACGGAATAAAATTAACTTTACCTTCGCTATCTGTTTTACCGGAAAATGCCTGTGGTTCGCGATGAGAGGTTGCAGCCTCCATATCTTTCACTACAAATGTATCGGAAGTCGCAATAACCGTTTCACCGGCAAGAGGTTGGTCTTTATAGAAAATTTGAACCGGAAAAGCTTCTCCGGCTTTGATACTTTTTGGATCCTTAAGCGGCACAATTTCAAGCGGTAAACCGATACGGGTCATTGCCATATCGGCATTCAATGGTTTTTTACCGACAACACTAAAGGCTTTACCGAACATTTGGGTTTGTTCGCAATAGAATGCATTTGGAGTGCCTTGTAAATTATCCATTTTCCAACCTTCATTGTTTTGTGACCAGAAAGTTGGTTTATAAGTGGCTGTTACCCAATAGGAGCCATCTTTTAACGGTTTTTCCGACTGATATTGGTAGTTTTCACCTTTTTGTACCAGCGTTTGCATTTCACCATCCTGATTGATGATTTCCATTGGTGGAAAAATGGCAAGGCGTTTTTCAGGAATTTTTTCAACGTAAGGGTAGTCACCATAGGCTAAATCAGCTTTTAAAATACTATTTGAAGCCAGTTGTGCCGGAGTAGCAACCCAAACCTCATGGGCTTGAGCCATAACAGAAACGCCTAATAAGGCTGCAATCAACGTTTTTTTCATCTTTTTTCCTTAAATTAAGTCAAAATAGGCGCGCAAGTATAATGAAAATCAATTTCATTTCAATGAATTTTAAGGTAAATATTAAAATTTGTGAGGGTGATCACAGTTATATAACAAATGTCAGAATTATGGCGCAGCAGGTGAGGATAAAAACGCCCTATCAATTTTCATAGTTTTCTATAAAAATTATTGTAACTCATTGAGTTTATTAGAAGTGTTTAAAAAACAAAGTTTGCAGGTAAAAGGACAAATAAAAAGGAGCGAAATGTTCGCTCCTCGTAAGAGTATTACTTTTTAGACGGCTTAATCGCCAATAAATTACAGCTTAATTTGTTAATCACATGTTCTGCGGTATTGCCCAATAGTGCGGCGGATAAACCCGTCCGACCAACGGTACCAAGAATAACCAATTCGGCTTCGATTTCTTTAGCCACCTGTGGAATAACATCCTCAGGGAAGCCTTCACGCACATGCGTATGATCTTCATCAATACAAAATTGCTGACGTAACGCTTTCATATTAATTAAATGCTGACCACGGATACCATTCTCATAACCAGATGTATTAAATTCCGGTAAATCGATGGCCATATTGATTGGCGCGACAGGGTAGGCTGAAACTAAATGCACGTTACCACGATTGAGATTTTCTGCCAGGCTCATACCGGTTTCGACTAATTCCAAATTGAATTCATTTTGATATTCCTGCTCTCCGGAAACATTGACTGCAATTAAGATTCGACGTTGATGTTTCCAATCGCCATCACGCACCATAAGTACAGGCACAGGACATTTACGCAGTAATTGCCAATCCACCGGAGTGAAAATTAGAGAAGTAAAACTTTCTTCGTCTTTTGTATATTTTACAACTAAATCGTATTGGTTATTTTCGACTTCTTCACGAATTGCATCAGCTTCATTACTATTCCAAACAATATGGGAGTCAAATTCAATATCTGGGTCGGCATATTTATCCAAATAAAACTGAACTGCCTGGCGTTGTTGCTCAATGGCCGTGTTATGCATTTCTTGACGCTCTTCAGAAGAAAGTAACGCAGACATTTCATAGGATAAATCATAAACAGTTAATAATACTGTGATTTTGATCTTATCATCATGCTTCTGTTCACGGGCCAAACGTACTGCACGAGCCAATGCATATTGTTTTTCATTATCAGGATTCAGTACGACTAGGATATTATTAAATTTCATATAACCTCCATAAAATTTGAGTGCGCATAGGATAGTGAAGATAGTGATCAAGTACAAGTGACGCACCAATAAAAAGCTGATCTAAGGCAAACTGGTTATAAAAAAAGCGTGAAAATCACGCTTTTTCCGATAAATTTAGTTTAACTTTATTAATGCCTGTAAGTTCAATGAGTTGATTCATATCATTGATTGTAATGTATTTTCCTTGCACGGAAAGTACACCAATTTTTTGAAAACGTCCCAATAAACGGCTGATAGTTTCAACGGTTAAGCCTAAATAGTTACCGATATCACTACGAGTCATGGTCAAACGAAATTCGCGGGCAGAAAAACCGCGAGCAGAATAGCGTCTGGAGAGATTGTGAACAAAGGCGGCAAGGCGTTCTTCGGCATTCATTTTGGAAAGAAGAAGAATCATTTCTTGGTCACTGCGGATTTCATTGCTCATTAAGCGCATAATTTGTTGCCGCAATTTAGGCATTTTTCCAGATAAATCATCTAAAATATCGAAAGGAATTTCACAAACCATTGCGGTTTCTAATGCTTGGGCAAAACTCGGATGTTGCATATTATTAATCGCATCAAATCCCACGAGATCACCCGGTAGATGAAATGAAGTAATTTGCTCTTCACCCGATTCACTAATGGTATAACTTTTAATTGTTCCGGAACGAATAGCGTAAATTGAATTAAGCTGATCACCGGCCTTAAATAACACCTGGGCCTTTTGAATAGGTTTTTTACGTTCGATAATATTATCAAGTTGATCCAGTTCGTGTTCGTTTAATGTGAAAGGTATACAGAGTTGGCTAATACTGCAATCCTGACAGTGAATGGCACAGCCACCTGATTGAATTCGGCGCCCGGCCTTGGTTTCCGCAACTAGAGTTTTCATTTCATCCTCAAAGGTAAAAAATAATTGTATAATATTGATCTAACGCAAGAATTCTACCACTAATTCATTGGCTAATGAAGATACTTAAGAGAGAAGTCAGATGGCTGCAGAAAAATTAACCAAAAAACGTTTAATCCAAATTTTAATCATGCTTTGCATCTTGGTTTGCGCTTTTGTTTGGCGTTATTTTCTTAGTTAAAAAGCTAAGTTGATGAAAATTAAAGCAAACGATTCATTCATCAAAAATAATTACTTGTCAGCTCAAAATATCTCCGTATAATGGCGCCCATTGATTGCCTGGGTGGCGAAATTGGTAGACGCAGCGGATTCAAAATCCGCCGGTGAATAACCGTGTCGGTTCGAGTCCGACCCTAGGCACCAATCAACAGATTCAGAACTAAGCCGCTTTAATAGCGGTTTTTTTATTGCTCTAAAATACAGATACAGAGTCATAAACTACTAATACAATTTATAAATTGATATTTCCAAAATGAAAAAAATATTTGTTTTTCTTATTTTATGCAGCTTAATTCCAGTAGTAGGGATGGCTGAAAGTGCTTGTGATGACGGTAAACGGACTTGCAAAGATATGGACAATTGTGCCGATGCGCGTTTTCATTTAGAGCAGTGTGGTATGGATAAACTTGATCGAGATAAGGATGGCATTCCTTGCGAAAGTATTTGTGGTAGTGGAAAAAAGAAAAGATAACTTTTAAACTCTATCAATAAAATCAATGAGTTTTGTAATGTTTTTTTGAAAAACCTTACCAAACAAGGGGATATTTATAGACAAATTAACAATAAAAAAGCCTGCTTTATGCAGGCTTTTCTATTTTTAAAATTATGCGTTAGCTAAATTACCTAAATCTTTGTCGACAAGGAATAAACCTTTACCGTCTTCACCAAGAAGATTTAATTTATCTAAAATACTACTGAATAATTTCTCTTCCTCATGCTGTTCTGCAACATACCATTGTAAGAAATTAAAGGCAGAGTAGTCTTTCTCTTCAAAAGTTTTGCCCACCAATTCATTGATTTTGTTTGTAATCAATTTTTCATGTTTATAAGTAATTTCTACGATTTCTTTTAATGATTTGTAATCATGAGGAGGTGCATCGATAGCAGAAATAACCGCTAAAGCTCCGGTTTCATTTAAATAAGTAAATAATTTACGCATGTGTTGCATTTCTTCTGCTGCATGAGCAGATAAGAATTTAGCAGCACCTTCAAAACCATTTTGTTCGCACCATGCGCTCATTTGCAAGTAAAGGTTTGAAGAATAGAACTCAAGGTTCATTTGATCATTTAATAGTTTGATTACGTTGTTTGATAACATTTTATTGCTCCTAAAATTATTCTACGTCCAATGTGGCAAGGTCACGATCGATAAAGTATAGGGAAGTACCACTTTCACCTAAAATAGTAAATTTATCGATGATGCTATTGAAGAGTTTTTCTTCTTCATGTTGTTCAGCAACATACCATTGTAGGAAGTTAAAAGTAGAATAGTCTTTCTCAGCAAAAGTGGCTTCAACTAATTCATTGATTTTAGATGTTACCAACTTTTCGTGGGCCATTGTTGTTTCAAATACTTCTTTAAGAGATTTGTAATCATGTTTTGGTGCATCAATTTTACCTAAAAGTGGCATACCGCTAGTTTCACTAACATAAGTAAATAATTTCTGCATATGTTGCATTTCTTCATCTGCATGACGCAATAAGAATGCAGCAGCACCTTCATAACCGTGTTTTGAACACCAAGAACTCATTTGTAAATATACATTAGAAGAGTAGAACTCAAGATTGATCTGCTCATTTAATTTGTCGGTAATTGCTTGACTCAGCATAACTAACTCCTTTCCTAGATAGTAGATAAAAATAAATTGTACAAGATAACTAAACTTGTGGCACCTATTCTAATCCCATAAATGAGAATTTTCAACATTTTTTATATAAAAAATATCATAAGCTATTAATGATAAAGAAAATTCCAATAGCAACAATTCTCATTTGATAGAAAACTATACCTAAAATGAGTAACTCATAGGGAATCGAGAATAAAATCGATACTTAAAAACTAAGGTATCAAATCCAGCAAATAAATACATACGCCAATCATAAAATCGACGCTCCGATTAGTCTTGATAAAACATTAATCTCAAAATCTCTGCGCATATCATCAATTAACAAAAACTCATTTTTTGAGAATAGACATATCATTTAATGAACATTTGAAGGGTAATCCGGTTACAAACAATTTGTTACGCATTTATATTTATAATTTAACATAATATGCATTATATGAATTGAATTACAGGGTTAGTAAGGACTACGTATTAATAAAATCACAGAGTTATGCACAGGTCACAAATACTACTTAAGCAAGGTAAAAGCTAATACCGACAAGCCTTGTAACAAGATAAAATTAGTATTTATGCACTATAAATATGAAATGTAAGGAAAATATAAAGATGCTTATTTATTGATAATGACAACGCTACGTGAATTCTGCGTTATTTTATGAGGTGAATATCATCAGATTTAAAAAAGAAAAACGTAAATCTCAGGAATTAAGATTTACGTTTTTGATGATTGGCATTTGTGTGACTATGTCACGATGTGCGTAAGGTTAAGATAACAGTTTTGCTCCGTATTCATAAACCTGTTGTAGTAAATTCAGTTTGGTTGGATTATCCGAATATTCCTCTACTAACCGTTGTAGACTTTCCTCAAATTTAACCGCACTTTGTTCTAATTTACGCTGGCGATATTTTTGCCATTTGATTTGCTCAGCACGATTTAAGGTTTTGTAGAAATGTCTTGCACGATAATGAAATAACAATTCAGGAATTCGTTTATCTTCAAATGCTAAACCATGTTCAGCTAATTTCTCGGCCGGTAAATCTCGTAAAATAGCCATATTGTTTTTATCCGCATTACTAAAGAAACCGTTATAAAGTTCAGTTTCTACATTATCACTCGGTCCAAATTCACGTTCCTCTGAGAAAATGTCAATGACTTTCTCGCGAACATCTAAGGATTGACGCAATTTTGCTAAATTATCTAAGCAATATTGCCGGTCAATGCCTAAACGAGCTGCATTTTCCGGCAGTAAAGTTTTTGCAGGAGCTAAAATGGGACATTTATTAATATGAACCAATTTTAATGGAACTGATGAAACTCCCCTTTCTTCTAGCTCACTTTTCTTGGTATATAAATCTTGTCGTAAATCAACCGCACTTTTGCTGAGCAAATTATCAATGTCACCTGATAAATCGCAGACAATCACAGCATTCTGATTAGTTGGATGCCATGCTAATGGTGCAACCCAGGCACAGTTACCACGATAATTGCCTAGCATGCCTGAAACATGCACTAATGGCGTCATTTCAGCGGTGTCAATCAGTTTCTCAACTTCCCTTTTGCCTCTGTGTTCTAAGAAGAATTGAAATAATTTAGGCTGCTTTTCTTTGATTAATTTAGCCATGGCGATGGTTGCATACACATCTGCCATTGCATCATGGGCATTTTCATGCTCAATGCCATTAGCTTTAGTGAGTTTTTCTAAGCGGAAACTTGGCATTCCATCATCGTCATAGGCCCAATTAATTCCTTCAGGGCGTAACGCATAGCAAGCCCGCACTACATCGAGCAAATCCCACCGAGAATTGCCATTTTTCCAGCTATATTCATAGGGATCAATGAAATTACGATAAAAGGTATAACGAGTCATTTCATCGTCATAACGAATATTGTTATAACCCATCACACAAGTATTAGGTTGTGAAAACTCAGCTAGAATTTTTGCGGAAAATTCAGGTTCAGAAATCCCCTTTTCATTACATTCTTGTGGCGTGATTCCTGTAACCATTACGGCTTCCGGAGCAGGTAAATAATCATTGGTCTGCTTGCAATACAACATGACAGGCTCGCCAATGATATTAAAATCTGCATCGGTACGAATACCGGCAAATTGAGCTGGACGATCACTTGCTGGATTGATGCCAAAACTTTCGTAATCGTAGATAAAAAAACTAAAATCTGTTGCCATAATTAAGCCAAAATTTTATCTAAATAATATAAACAGAAAATTGCTGAAAGGCTAATAAGAACACCAAGCCAGTTGATTTTGCTGATTTTTTCTTTGAAGAAAAATGCGCCGGTGATAGTGCCTAAACAAATAACACCAATGTTCATTCCCGCAAAAACTAAGGTTGGGTTTTGCCCGAAACTTTGGTGCGCTTTAATGTAAAAAAGGATGTTAAAGAAATTCAACACACCTAAAATGATTCCACCAATAAAGCTTGGCACAGTCCATTGAGTGCGTTTTAGGAATAAATACAAGAACATGACACAAGCGGCTAATGAGAAAGCGATGAATAATGTGGTTGGGAATGCTCCCCCGCTTTTGGCCACTTGTTTGAATAAGATATCAATGGTGCCATAGCCAAACCAAACACCGATTAGGCCTAAAATACCTTTAAAAGTGACCGCGCTTTGTTCATTCGATTTGTTCAAAATACAGAATAAACCTATGAATGCCAAAATAATGCCAACGATTTTAGGCTGACTTAATGTTTCGTGGAAAATAATAAAAGATGCAACAATCGGTAAAAATAACGATAAACGTTGTGCTGCATCAGAACGCACAATGCCTGCAAATTCAACGGCTTTAGACATAATGATAAATACGGTCGGCAATAAAACACCTAATGCCAGAAAAATGGGAGTGCTATCACTTTGTGCTAAATATTCGGTAAATTCTAATCCTTTAAAATCGGGTTTGAGTAAGAAATAGCTTAACGAAATAGCAACGATATAATTAAACGCAATCGCTTGTTCAATAATGATATTTTTCTTACGAGTGACTTTGAGTAACACCGATACGGCAACACTACACAAAATGGCTAAAATAAGGTTGTGCATAACTCATCCTAAATTGTCATAAAAAATAGCATGAAAAAAGCGTACTGAAACGCCCTATTCATTTTAAAAGTTTTATCATAAACATCACCTAACTCATTGATTTTATTAGATCATGCCTAAAAACACTTAATCATAAAAAAGCGGTCAAATTACTTTGACCGCCTTTAAGGCTACTCTGTTGCGCCAAAGCCACGCAAACCAACCACATGAACTTGTTCTTGGTTGCCGGCGATTTTACGCACCAGTTTATAGGTTGTCCCTTTTTCAGGGCTGATATTCTCTGGTGCTGCGATAAGTAATTGCATATCCAAACGTTCGCAAAGTTCGAACAAGGTGGAAATAGATTTACCATCCAAACGCGCTGCCTCATCTAAGAATAGTAAGCGGCACGGTACGATGTCTTTGCCGCGAATACGGCGGCTTTCCTCTTCCCAACTTTGTACAACCATTAATAGGATAGACATACCTGTACCGATCGCTTCACCGGTCGATAATGCACCACTTTCAGCACGTAACCAACCATCAGCCCCACGGAAAACTTCAACCTCTAGTTCGAGGTAATTACGGTAATCCAATAATTCTTCACCGATAGTTTGTGCTGTGCGTTGCCCCATATCAATATGCGGGTTAATGCGTTGATAAAGTTTCGCAATGGCTTCAGAGAAGGTAATACGGTTATCACTGAATAAATCTTGATATTCTTCCTGTTTACCTGACAGCGCATCAAGCAACATCGCATGTGTGTCGCGAATATTAACCACTAAACGTACCGATTTCACCTGACCGAAGGCAATATTTTGTAGACCTTGGTTCAACATGCGGATACGGTTTTGTTCACGTTGAATGGTTTTACGCATAATATTCGCCACACTTTCAGAACTGATCGCCAATTTTTTCTCACGGCCAGTCAATTCTTCTGTTAAGCGATTAAGCTCAATTTCCATTTGCTCAATTGCATCAATCGGATCATCAGTTTTAATAATATCCTGACGAATACGTTCACGAAGATGTTGATATACAGCGATGAAGAAGCGGACTTTATTTTCCGGTTTGCGGCTATCTTCAGAAATACGCAATGCATCACGTAGATATTCATTATCAGCCACTGCAGTACGTAACGCACCTAAGGCTTTATCCGACATTGAACGTAAATCATCAGCAGATAAATAAGCTAACTCACGACGATTGAGTCGTTTTTCCACATCGGAATTACGAGATAAACGCAGAACCACGCACCAGCTGACTTTCGCTGCCACAACTAATTCACGTTGCGTTTTATAATCACGTTCCGCTTTGCGAATGCGTTTATTTAAGTTCTCCGCTTCACTTTCAATAAGTGTTAATTGTTTTTCGACATAAGAACGACGTTGACGGCTGGTTGAAAGTTGTTGATACAACTCATCACGGCGATTTCTTGCACGTTCCTCTGCCCCTTCATCAGCACGTACACCCAACTCACCAATCTCGGCAATTAATTCTTTTAACAATTGATTTTTACTGTCGTAAGAACTTTGCAATTGAATAAATACTTGGTTGTATTGTGCGAATTGGCTTTGTTTTTGACGTAACTGTTCACGTTGAGCATCACGTTGTGACTGCAATTGTTCCAAACGTTGACGAAGTTGCTCATTAAGCTCTGATGTTTCCGCCTGCCCCGCATCTTCATAACTGAGGTGATTTTTACGTTGCACCACATCCGCTAAAGCAAATACACGTTGTTGTACTTGTTTTTGACGTTCAACCGCTTGGGTTAAATCAGCTTTTAAGCGTTCATAGTTTTCTGGATCACTTTGTAAGGTATTGGCAATTGGCTCTAATTGTGACAACGCAACGCCATGTTGACGAATAAAGCTTTCATCTTGTTCTGCAATGTCTAATTGTTCACGACATTCTTCAATGCGATCAAGTAATTCATCATCAGCGAGCAAGTTAAGCTGTGGAATTAACTTATTCAACAATTGCATTTTTTCTTTGGCGTTATCCAATTTAATGCGAATTTGTTGTTCAGTGCTGGAGAATTGATTAAGTTCACGCTCAATTTCATTGCGTTCTTGATTGATTTCCGCCATCACCTCTTCTGGGTTTGGTTGGAACGCAAGGGCTAAATGTAAGCCAACAAACTGACTAAAGTGTTCGTGTAAACGCTGACATTTTTGTACATCAAAGGCGATTTGTGCGTATTCTTCCGCAATTTCATCACGTTTAGCTTGTAATTCTTCTAAATGTTTTTCACGAGCAGCACGGCCAAATAGCGGAATTTGCGGGAATTTTGAATAACGCAATTCACGATCAGACACTTGCACCACAACGCCCATTTCAAGCTCTTGGGCTGAAAGTACGCTATCATCAAAGGCATTTGGATCACCTTCGATTAAATATAAATCGTCCGGACAGTCTTCTAAATTAGCTAATTGTTCGCGTACCGTGTTGAGATCACGCACAACAATAGCATGACGCGCAGGACCATAAAGTGCAGAGAAATAAGGTGCATCTTCAATTGGTACATCATCATACAATTCGGAAAGCAACACACCACCAAAACGTTCTGCAAGCACATTTAAGCGAGCATCTTCAGAACCATCTGGTTGGCTTAAACGAGAAATTTGCTCATCTAGTTGTTGACGTTGTTTTTCTAAATTGTCACGTTGAATAGTCAGTTCACGTTCTTTCACCAATTGTGATTGCATAAAATGCATTACATCTTGGCTATGCTCGAAGGTTTCACTACTTTGCTCTTGTAAACGTTCTAAAGCTGCTTGAGCAGTTAACCAAGCCGGTGCTTTACGGGCATTTTCTTCGTAAAGTGCTGTTAGATTTTCACGCTTTTGACGCAAGGTTGAACGGTTTTCTACTTGTTCAGCAAGTTCTTCATTTAAACTTTCAATGAGTTCTTCTTGTTCCGCATGGTATGCTTCGAGTTCATCAGCGGTTTCTAAAGATAAATCAGCGCGTTGATTAAAATCAGCCAATAATTTAACCGCACTTTGTTGTTGAGCATAGCGCTGCTCTAACTCATGTAATTTTGCGCGTAATTGTGGGGTTTGTTGTGCTTGAATTTTTTGCGTTGGATATTCACGCAATAATTCTTTGGCACTTTCCCAAGCACTTGAACGCGGCATATCACCAGCAATTTTACATACCAATTGATAGGCTTTATCAAATTGCGATTTGGCTGCTTCAGAAATAGACATCTTATGTTCTAACTCAAGCACTTGCTCGGTCAGACTTTCTGCATGAGCAGCAAACTCAGCTTGGTAATCTTCCGCATTTTTCACGCTTAAATCGGCTAAACCACATAAGGTTTTTGCTTTTTCAAGCGCGGCAATCGCTTGTTGATATTGCAATGCACGGGTTTGTTGTGCATCTAATGCTTGTTGATAATCTGCAAGTTGCGCACGTACTTGGTCAATTTCAAGTTCAGTTTGCTCAAATTGTGCTTGGCTTTCTTCAAGCTGTTCGGTTGCGGTTTCCACAACCATTTTTTGTTCTTCTAATTTTTCTGTAAGTTCAGCCACATCTTCTTGATAACGCGATACTTTTTCTTGATGACGTAACGCATTTAATACCAAGTTCAAGTGGTCTGCCGCACTTTGGTGATCGACTTCTAAAGTACGTTCATTTTCTGCCAATTCTGCAGCTTCACGGCTTAAATCAATTAGTCGATGTTGCGATAACTCTTGCTCAGCTTTTGCTTTATACCAATCACGACGGAAACCTAGAGCCGCTTCGATATTGCCGCGGCGTTCATTGGCATTACGCATATAATCTGATGCCACATAATTAGTGGTTTCGGTAATTAAATGTTTGAATAAATCACGGTCAGATTGCGTAACTTTAATTGCTTCAAGAGTCATGCGGTTTTCACGTAACGCACTTTCCATATCTTGGAAGGCTTTGCGCACACCAAGGTTTTCTGGCAATAAGTAATCACGTAAAGAACGGGTAATGGCGCTGGAAATACCACCGTATAAAGAAGCTTCGATTAGTTTATAGAATTTGCTACGGTCTGAGGCACTACGTAAGCGTTTTGGAATAATCCCCAAGTCAAACATCATGCCGTGATAATCGGTGATAGAATGATATTGTTTAAATTGCGCACCAAGATTTTCAATTTTGTCTTTTAATTCGTTTAAATTGAGTACGCGCGCCTGACGTTCACCGACTGTTTCGGTAAAAAGTGCGGTCGGATTTAAGGATAATTCTACCCCTTGAATCGAGAAGGTTTTTAAATCCACTTTCTTGTCACGACCCGCAATTTGTTGCAGACGCACACCTACGAGAATTCGTTGGTGACGAGAATTGATGGTATCCAATACTGCGTAACAAACGCCCGGACGCAATTTACCGTGTAACCCTTTATCACGCGAACCGCCCGTCGAGCCGGCTTCTGTGGTATTACGGAAATGCAATAAGGTTAAGTCTGGAATCAACGCTGTCACAAAACCCGCCATAGTTGTGGATTTACCGGCACCGTTACCACCCGAAAGTGTAGTCACCAATTCATCCAAATCAAAGGTACGGGCAAAGAAACCATTCCAGTTAATTAAGGTGAGTGAACGGAATTTTCCGCGTTCTACCCCATTATGTTGGTTTAATACAGGAGCAATAAACTCTTCTTCAACCTGTTCGGTTGATTGCTCAGGTTCGTCTTGATAGATTTCGTTTTCAAGTTCTAATACATCAGACATTATTCTTGTTCTCCTGCATCATCAAATTCTTCATCAATTTCGACCTCACTTTCTTCATCATCAAGGTCATCAGCATTGCTTGCCGCTTTTGCTTGTTTTTCTAATTCGAGAGATTGCGGTGTTGCCGCTTCCCCATCACGAATTAAGCGAGCTTGCGCTTCTAACGGATCATCACCGGAACGCACTTCAGCACCGAAACGGAAAACTGATTCTGAAATCGTAAATTTACCGCTATGCTGTTCACCTACGGTATGAATCATACCTAAACGGCGTAAACGACCAATCGCAGCACGCACTTTTTCAGCTAATTTTTGTTTATCCAAATCCGAGCCACTAGAGCGCTGATTGACGGCTTTCAATAATTTACCTTCGTCCGCTAAATTCAGTAATTCATCATAAACTTCTTGTGTGCTGAAAATACCTTGCTGCGCCAAACGTTCCGGACTTAGATACAAATAACAAAGCACTTTCCCAACCAACATTTCTAATTCAGAAAGCACTGAACGGGCAATTAAAGTTGTCGCTTTCGGACGTAAATAGAAAAAGCCTTCCGGTGCACGAATTAATTCCACGTTGTAACGGCGGTAAAAGCCATCTAACTCATTTTGGAAATCCATCAAAAAAGCATGATTGTCTAATTGATCGGTACTGATATGGCGACCTGAACGTAATAAACTGTCCACTGTCGGGAAAATAGGATTCGCAATGGCATTTGCCAATTTCGGGGAAATTACATCTTGCATATCTGTCATGGTTATTCTCTTTTAAATGTGACGCTAAAACGCCCTATCGATTTTTGTAAATTTGTCTAAAAACTCACCTAACCAATTGATTTTATTAGCATTGGATTAAAAGTGCATTTTAAACGTGACATTTCTAATATTTATCAATCACATGCGCCTGAACTTCTGCGCCGTGCTCGTTAATTTCCTGCCATTGCGGATAAATGCCGACTAAATCATCATTTGCCATGCCTAAACGCACCGCCTGATCCACAATAATTCGGGCTACATCAAAATGACGGGAAAGCGGATAAGCGGCTAACTGTTCTTTTAAGACTAAGCTCAAATCAATTGGATAATTATTTTCACGGTATTGAATCAGCAAGCCTTGCATATGTTCAACGATTTGATCATGTAAATCGGAAAGCGATTCATATTGTAATTCTTCAGGCAATTCTCCCAAGGCATCATCTTCACGCAAGACCATTTCCTCATCACGCAAATCGACTAAGCGTTCCGCTTGAGCGGTCCACAAGAACCAAGGATGCTCGAAATAACTGTGAATAGAATTACGTAAGCGTTGTGAGAATACGCGGTTTTTATCCATATCAATGGCCGTACGAATAAATTTATGCACGTGACGGTCATAACCAATCCATAAATCGATAGCTTGTTGTCCCCAGCTGATAATACGGTCAAGCTTGGATTGTAAATCGGTGATTAATTGTTCAATAAAATACAACTCATCATGGCCAATCACACAATCTTGAATACGTAATAATTGTGCCTGTAACTTATCACCTGCGGCATTTAAGGTATCTTGCAATTCGCGTAAATTACCAGAGGTTTCATCTAATAGACGTTCACAGCTGGAAATTGCTGCCTGCCAATCTTTGGTAAGTAAATTCGCAATTTCTTCTTTAATGCTCTGCTGATTTTCATCCATCACGCGTTGTGATAAATCAATGCTATCGAAAATCTCTGCCACCGAATATTTTAACGGTGCGAATACATTCCTCCGCCAATAATGCTCGTTCTCTCCTTTTGCCGCACCTTCTTCCGCGGCATCGGATGCGCGCTGAATTTCATCGGCCACAATAGAAAGTTGTACGGAAAGACGCAACGCGGAAAATTCACGCTGACGAATATAATAATCCGATACACCAACCCCCAACGGAGTTAAGCGGTAAATGGAAAGTCCTTCGGTAAATTCACTACTGAAACGATTAAGAAAACGCTGTTTCACCAATTCATTGATAGCATTATTGGCCCTGGTGGCAATTGCATCGGTTGATTGGTCAAAGGCACCGGCGGTATGACGGAAAATATCCACTAAATCCGCTTCCAGCATTTCACCGTCCAAACGTTCGTTGTTATAGATGGCGATTGCCAGCAAAAACACCAAGCGCTCTGTCGGCAGATTTAACGAAAATTCCCGCTCTTTCGCCCATGAGACGAGTTCAGGAATAGTTTGTGAGGTTTCGATCATTGGCAAGAGGCTAAAATTAAACAAAAAAATTCCGCGGGATTATACAGTATTTTTCTCTAATCCTATAAAGCTTCTTAGAAATTTTCCCTAAATATGACCTAGGAATAAGCAATAATTGACTACTAATTGAACTAACCTCCGATCTCCCTACAATTAGGTAAAAACAATCGTTGTCTTTAGATGTTAGACCTCGTACAATCGAAACGCTTGTGGTTGTCTTACTCTTTTTTTAGTGGTAAGTAAAGCTGTCTTGTTACTTAACAAGGGTATTTCTTTCACTCGTATACATCTTGTTCAATCAATTTATAAAGGTAACTCTAAAGTGAACAAACAATCTCTCAAAAACCTGCAATTAACAGCATTGGCTGCACTAGTTATTGGTATCTCCTCATCAATTTATGCTGCAAATACCATAACTGGAACAGATTCCAATGCTTTCGGTGATAACAATACCGTTTCAGCAGCTCGTTCAACGGCATTAGGTGTGGGTAATACCGTTAGCGGTGAAAATTCTGTTGCTGCTGGTTATGCGAATACCGTTGCAGGTCATCATTCTGTGGGTATCGGCGATGGTTCCACGGCTCAAGGTGGCACCACCGTTGCTATCGGTTGGACAGCAAAAGCGACTGCTGAAAACAGTAACGCTTACGGTGCTCAAGCCCAAGCCACTGCTAAAAATGCCCTAGCAGTCGGTACAAACTCTCAAGCCTCCGCAGACTCTGCCGTTGCAGTAGGTAATGATTCAACCGTAACCGGTGGTTCAGCCGTGAGTATCGGGGCATCAACTACAGCTACCGGTAAATGGTCAACTGCATTAGGGGATTCAGCTAATGCCGCAGGTGAAAAAAGTGCTGCATTATCTAAAGACTCTTATGCCAAGGATGATAATGCCGTTGCCTTAGGTACAGGAACGCTTACTCGTGCGGCAACATCTGAAAATACTGCTACCGTAGGCTCATTAACTTATAGTGGCTTCGCTGGTAATACTCCAACTGCCGTTGTATCCGTTGGTTCTGGAGAAACGGTCACCTACACGCCACCGGATCACACAACTCCGGGACGTACCGTAACTATCAACCCACACCAACGTCAAATCGTCAATGTGGGGGCGGGTAATATTTCCGCAACCTCTACTGATGCCATCAACGGTTCACAGCTTTATGCAGTAGCCGGTGTTGTGGATAATGTAGCGAATTCTGTGAAAAATATTGTTGGCGGTAATACTGTCCTTAATTCGGATGGTTCTATTACCACAACCGATATCGGTGGAACCGGTAAAAATACCATTGATGAAGCAATCCGTTCTATCAATCCGGTACTTAACGTAAAAGATCCGGTAGCACCAACCGATGCGGCGAACAAACGTTATGTGGATAACAAAGTCTATTCATTGGATCGTAAATCTCGTGCAGGAATTGCCGGTGTAGCTGCTATTGCATCTGCGCCAAATGCACGTAAAGACGGTAGCTCAATGATTTCTGGTGGTATTGGTCATCACCGCGGTGAAAGCGCCTTTGCGATTAAAGCATCCCGTAATAGTGATAACGGCCACTGGTCAGGTAACGTTAACGGTGCAGTAGATACCCGCGGTCAATGGACTGTTGGTACAGGTTTCGGTTACGAATGGTAATTTAACCTATACTAGAGAGGCCGACGTGATTGCGTCGGCTTTTTTGTGTCTTATAAACGGCCCTAGCAAAATAAAAGTTTTCATTAAAACAACCGCTAACCCATTGATTTTATTCAAGTTCGTTTAAAAACAAGAAATTATCAGTATTTTCCAATGAAGAACTAAGAACGGCCTTTTTCCTAATTGAAAAAATTAACGTATAATGCGCCACTTTATGACTCACTCAATTCATTATGTCCGAATTAACTCAACAAGAAAAAAAACAAAACTATAACTTCAATAAATTGCAAAAACGCCTACGTCGCAATGTGGGGAATGCCATTGCTGATTTCGGTATGATTGAAGATGGCGATAAAGTAATGGTTTGCCTTTCCGGTGGTAAAGATAGCTATACGCTGCTGGATATTTTGCTCAATTTACAACAAAGTGCTCCGATTAAATTTGATATCGTAGCGGTCAATCTGGATCAAAAACAACCGGGCTTTCCTGAACATGTTTTGCCGGAATACCTGCAAAGCATTGGTGTCGATTATAAAATTGTCGAAGAAAATACCTACGGCATCGTTAAAGAAAAAATCCCTGAGGGAAAAACCACCTGCTCGCTCTGCTCTCGTCTGCGTCGCGGAATTTTATATCGTACCGCAACGGAGCTTGGTGCGACTAAAATTGCACTTGGTCATCATCGCGATGATATGCTGGCTACCTTATTTCTAAATATGTTCTACGGCGGAAAATTAAAATCTATGCCACCCAAATTGATTTCCGACGATGGGAAACAAATTGTGATTCGCCCATTGGCATATTGTAAGGAGAAAGATATTGAGAAATATGCCGTAGCGAAAGCCTTCCCGATTATCCCTTGTAATCTGTGCGGCTCTCAACCAAATTTACAACGCCAAGTCGTGAAAGATATGCTCAATACCTGGGATCGCCAATATCCTGGACGTTTAGAAACTATGTTCAGTGCAATGCAAAACATCACGTTGTCACATTTGTGTGATCCAAAACTCTTTGATTTCAAAGGTATCAAACATGGACAATCATTGGATGGTATTGAAGGCGATACGGCCTTTGATGAAGAACGCATTGAGCCTATGACATTTGACGATGAAGATGCTGTAGATTATTCCGATAACGAAATGATCAGCTTTAAAGAAGTGAATTAATATGATTGATGTGCAAGGTAAACAAATCGAAACGGACACCGCGGGTTATTTACTCAATATTGCCGACTGGAATGAAGAAGTCGCCAAAGCTATCGCGCAACTGGAAGGCATTGAATTAACCCAAGCGCATTGGGAAGTGATTTATTTTGTGCGCGATTTCTATCAGGAATACAACACATCTCCCGCAATTCGAATGCTAGTAAAAGCAATGTCAGAAAAATTAGGTGAGGACAAAGGTAATAGCCGCTATCTACAACGTCTCTTCCCTGATGGCCCAGCTAAACAGGCAACTAAACTTGCCGGCTTACCGAAACCGGCTAAATGTTTGTAAACAATATAACCGCGCCAATCAGGCGCGGTTATTTTTTACTAAAATCGTAAGACAACGTTACATTACTCAACTTTTAAAGAAACAGTAATAAAATCAACAAGTTACACTTCTTTTTCAAAGAAACTATGATTTTTAATAGGGCGTTTTATTGATAGCAAAAGATTAAAAAGGGCGTTGAACGCCCTTTTTTATTTATTACATTGCTTGTTACGCAGATTCCATGAGTTTTAACTGATTGGTCTGCATTCAGAATGTATCCATTTTTGATGGACTTACTGCGATTTGGAGTAGCTAAGCATAAATCCCTTATTCACACTCATCGGTTTTAGTCATTGGTGTAATGGCTTGGTTAATCATACTCACCACTTGTTTTTGATTGTTCGCAGTAAATACCTTCCCTCCAGTTGCAGTTGCCACGCAGTTGGCAGCTCTCGCACCACCAATATCGACCACATTTACTTTCAAACGCGGTTTTTGTTTAGCTATATGATGCGCCAAGCTACAGATATCGGCTTTACTACAATTGTCCTTACCATCACTTAAAATAAGAATAAAGGCATCACGTTTTACTCCGTCAACCATTGAACTAGCCACTTGTAAGCCGTTGTACAATGGCGTGCCGCTTTGTTCTTCACCCGGTTTCATTGCCTGAATTTTGGCTTTAAGCACACCACGTTTAGCAGGTGAATAAAAACCATGATTAATCGCTGCCGGACAGGTTTTTAAAGAAACGAGGCCAATATCTACATTCTTACCGATGCTATTAATAATGCTGGCAGAAGATTTTTTCGCAGTAGATAAACGGTTTGGAAGCCGTTGCATGTACTGAATTTCAGTTTCTGTTACCCCATATCTCTCCCAACGCTCATTAAATGCTTCAATGGATTGCGGGCTTTCTAGTAAGCTATAAAGCATTGATGCAGAATTATCGAAGATCATCACCATTTGCGGTGTTTCACCCGGTTTATATTTTGGTTTACACACTTTTTGTGGTGGTTGTTTCGGTTCTTCTTTCGGCGGTTCTACCGGCTCCTGTGGTTTTTCCACAACAGGTTCTTCCACCTTTGGTTCTTCCTTAACCGGTTCTTGTACAGGCTCCGGTTTAGGCTCCTCTACTTTAGGTTGCTCTTTTGGTGGTTCCGGTTTTAGTTCTTCTTTTTTAGGCTCTTCTTTTTTCGGTTCCTCAACCTTTGGAGGTTCTACTTTGGGCGATACTACAGGTTCACGATTAAACCACCACCAAGCCAATAAACCGAGTAACAATAAAAGAAGCGGTAATAACCAACAACACCAGCGATGTTTAGGCGCAGCAACCGGAACAACCGGTGGCGGTGGAGGCGGAGCCGGTGGTTCGACTTTTTTGCCAATCCCCCAACCTGTAATAACAGGTTCATTATTCACTAAATAAATTTGTCGGGTGTTGTGATTCGCACCTTCGACCAATTGAGTTAACCAAGCACTTTGCTCTGCATTAATCGCCCCTTTTGCAGTTAGACTTTGAGTAAGAGCAGTAATCGCATTTAGGCGCTGTTGGATTAAAGGTGAAATTCTCTGCAATGTTGCTTTGCCAGCTTCATCTTCAGAGACCAAGTATGGTTGTCCTTCCAATTCGCTATACCATTCTACCGTTACCTGATCAGATTTAATTTCAGGTTTGGCAAATAATGTTGCGGTACTCGGCGGAAGATGAGCCCGTACAATTTTTAGCATTTCATCATAATGTTCAAACAATACGGCCGCATTTTGATTAATTTCTTCGAGTTTAAAACGGGCTAAGCGTTGCATAAATTCCTCTCGATTTGAGTTTGTATTATTGGAATAAAAACAGTCGATATTCTTATTCCAATAATAATGGCTGATCTTAACGATCAGCCATTGTGGTTATTTTACGGCAAGAGCTTTTTTATAAGCGGCCAACTTACGTTGTAACGTTTGCAATTCTTTTGCTTTAGCTTCATCAGACGCACCAGAAGTATTTACCTGTTTCATCTGTTGTTCTACGTCTTGGATTTTAGCCAATACGTCGCTATTACCTTGCGCTTTTTGCTTAAGTAAGGTCGCATCATTTTGCAATTCGCTATTTAAATTAGCCAATGCTGTTTTTTTCTGATTAAGCTGTTTGGCTGATTTATTTTTTGCCTCTTGAGCACGCTTATTTTTAGCCTGTAAATCGGCATTTTTCACTTGCTCCTGCGATAATTCATTTTCTTTACGCTGTACACGGGTTTCATAACTACCTGAGTTTACACAGGCCATCTTTCCCCAAATGCTTTGCTCCACATTGGGATCGCATTCTTCCGGTGTAGCAGAACAAGCAGCTAATAACAAACCGGCAGAAAGTACGCTTAATAACTTAATCGCTTTCACACAAGCCCCTTAACCAACTTGAATTGCAGAACGTTGTTTTACTTGAGCTTGCAATGCTTGCTCATAAGTAGAAACTTGTTTTCTTAATTGAGCAATTTCCTGATCCAATTTTTTGCTTGCAGCACCTGAGGAACGCTCAGCTTTAGCGGTATCACTAAGCATATTTAAGTTGGATTTCATTGCACTTAAACGTTCTTTTGCGGCTTTGATATCAGCATCCACTTGAGCTAATTGTTGTTTAGCTTCAGCTTTCTGAATTGCACCAGATTTTAGTTGGCTATTCACTTTAGCAATCAACTGATTATTGCGAGCAGTTGCCGCATTTAATTTAGCCGTAGATTTTTCGACCATTTGTGAATTTTGACGAACATCAGCAATGTAAGCATTTAAACGATCTTCTTTTTTCACATAGGTTTTACGTTGTTTTTCCAAGTAGTAGTTGGTTGTCATTCCTGCACCACATCCGGCAGCTCCGCCTACTACAGCACCGGTTACAGTACTCTTGGTATCACCACCAATTGCGAGTCCTGCAAGAGCACCTAAAGCAGCACCACCTGCAGCTCCCCAAGCACAAGAGCCCCAACCGGACGAGCTAAAGAATTTTGCATCATCGCCGCTATCCAAGCTACTTGAACTACTACCAGCACCTGTACCGGCACAGCCTGCAAGGACTAAAGAGCTAGATAAAACTAGTACACCAAAGGTTTTTTTCAATTTCATAGGATTTTCCTTATTTATCATTAGTGGGTTTGAGGTTTAATTTGATTACATTGCTGTAACCATTGATCTCGGGTGATTTTGCCATTTTGATAATATTGGCTTAAATGTTTCCAATATAAATCAAGATACTGGCTCAAATTCGTTGCCTTTTGTCCATTTGCGAGTTTTTTCTCGTTCATCATGGATTTCGTTCTTTCTACCTGTTCTTTTACATTGATCTGGCTATAAGTGTCAAAGGTACTGGTAATAGTACCTGCATAGTACTGCACAACAAAATCTCTAGCTTTTTCTGCTTCTTGTAGGCGTTGCTTAAAGTCGGCTTCTTTTTGCTGATAGATTTGCTTTAAATCAGCATCCTGTTCATTTTTTATTTCTTCTGCAAAAGCTTTTACTGCTGTTTCCTGCTGCTCTACTTCAGCCTGTAAATCAGAAATATTGGCACAAAGGAATCCGCCTAATTGTAAAGCAGAACGAATAGCCGCATCCCGTTGCTCATCTCGAGCTTGGTTAGCTGCGCGCAATTCATCTTTAGTTTTATTAATCTCTTGTTTGAGTTTTTCATCTGCAACATTAGAAGCTAATTTTTCTAGTTTGCCGACGATATTCGGATCATTATTTTCTTTACTATCCGATCCTAAGGTAGCCCATTCTTGGCGCAATTGGTTAATACGAGCATTTGATGTCAATAGCGGAGCGGTAATCGCGACACGGAATCCCATATCCTTTTTCTTCATCGCGCCATTATTATCATAGTAAGGTACTTCAATACGTGAAGTATTATTGACTTCACTTTCCCCTTTAATATAACTTCCTCCACGAGCAATCATTCCACCCTCTTGTCCATGATAACGGCTTAGCTTGTTGGCTCGGAAACCATCAAATACCATTTCGGAAACATTTCCTAATGTATCAAATAAACCCAGCGGATTTGCTTCGAGTAAACCAATAACCTGCAAACGGCCATTTGCATTTTTAGATGACCACGCATAACGGGCAATCCCCTCAGGCATAGGGAAAGTATTTTCACGAAATGCCGCTTCATCAACCGCAACCCCACCACGGGAGGCGAATTCCCACTCGGCATTAGTCGGTAAACGGACAAAACCTTTACTGCCATCTTCTGTTGGGAGTTTATCGGCTGCATTTTTAAGTAGCCATTCGTTATATTTATGGGTAAATTCTACTGCATCAAACCAGCTAATATTAATCGCTGGTAAGCTTGTTTTCATATTCACCGAAGGACATTGCTCTCCTTTCATCACGGCATTGAACTGCGCTTCAGTGACTTCATATTTTCCCATTAAGAAATAACGTTCTTGTTTTTCATTGGCGAAGCTACCTGAAATATAATTGGGAGTAGCATATTGAGCATACCCATCCTCATCATTACTATTCCCCCCCAGGGTAACTTTGATATCTTCTAATGGTTTTTTAGTATTCGTTTTAATTACTCGAAAAACCATATTTCCTTCACAAGGCATAGGTAAAACGACATCACCATCTAATTTTTTCGGATTAAAAAATTTTTCATCCCAAGGTTGGGCTGATACGGCGACACTAGCCACACATAGTGCTAATAAAGAAAATCGGTATTTAAACATCTCGCAGACTCTCCGCAGGTTGAATCTTTACCGCTCGAATTGCACCAATCGCTGCAACTACACCAGCAAGTAAAAAAGAGAAAACAAAAGCCAGGCTTAAATGTACAGGAGCCAAACGGCTAACAAAATAAGAACCACTTAGACTTGTTCCTAAAATTTGATTAAATAATTGACTGCCAAACAAATACAGCCCGTAAGATAGAACAAAAGCAACACTACTAAGTACGATTGCTTGAAAAACCAGATAAATACCAACTGCACTCTGTTGAAAGCCTATCAAGCGCAAAACCGCAATATCCTTACGTTTTCTATCAATATTTGCAAGAAATGCACCAATAAGGGATAGAACACAACCAACTACGGAAGTAAATGCGATTACCATAAAAATAATATTTAATACACTATCAATCGCTTTTACATTTTCAATAGCCTTGGATTCTGTGCGAGTATCGATGTGAAATTGTTCGCGTAACTTAAGGGCTAAAGGAGCCACATCATCTAAACTTTTGGCATAAATTCTAGCTCTGGCAAAATGCTCACGAGCTTTATCGTTCAACTTTCCTTTCGCTTCCGGAAAAAGGGCTGTTTGCATACCATCGCGGAAATCTTCAACGCCAATTAACAAAGACATAGGCACAAAAATAGCCGCACGTGGAAACTGTTGTTCATTTAAAACAGACTGAACTTTTAATTGCAATAATGCTTTTTCCTCTTGTCCATTTTCATTACGCGTGGCAACCAAAGTAATACTTTCACCCTGTTTAGTTTGTAGCTTTTCTGCACTTAACGCACTCAAAATAATAGAGTTTTCAGTTTGTAAAGATTGTTGGGTGATTGGATCACCTTCATCCGTTGGAATTAATTCTACGTTACGAACAAAATTTGTTCCTTTTTTCAAATCAATAATGGTGTTGAGCGAACGGGTTAAGGGAATAGAAAATTGAGTTTCTGGCTGTTGTTTAAGCCAGTCAAACCAATTCTGAGAGAGATTTAAATTACCAACTATTTTCACTTCTAAATTAGTCGGATCATTCACTAGTTGATAGCGTAACTGAGAAACAATGCCGTATTTCAAACTAAACAGAAGCAATAAAGGCGCAATGACAGCAACTAGAGAAGCAATAATACAAAAAGAAACTTTACGATCATAAAAGAGGTCGTTTAATGCTAATCTTGCCAATAATACAAATCTATTCTTCATTGAAACGCCCTATTTTTACCGGTCATTATTGGTTTGTTCGATAAAACAAGACTGACGTAACGCCGTATCTAATTTTGCACTAAAGGTACGAAGTTTGTTACGTTGTACCAAATCCCAATCATGGGTAACTAACAAAATAGCGATTTTTTGCTGTTTTGCTAGGGATAGCATTAAATGAAATAACACCTCTGAGTGATGGGGATCTAATGCAGATGTTGGTTCATCCGCCAATAATAAAAGTGGTTTATGGGAAATTGAACGAACAAAAGCTACTCGTTGGCGTTCACCAATAGAAAGCTGTTTGGGATACTTAGCCAACAAATGGCCGATGTTTAGTTTCTCACATAAATGATGCAACCAAACTTCATCGGCTAAAATCTCATTAGTTTGACAAGGTAATAGGATATTTTGCCATACGCTTAAAAAAGGCAATAGGCCACCATTTTGCAACATAAATCCAAGATTCTTTGAGCGAATCTCAGCTAAAGTCTTTTGGTCATTCCCCTGAATAAGGGGAGCTAAATCCATATTCAAAGTAACACAATCAAAATTATATTGGCTCAAGGTATCGGGCTTTAAAATTAGCCCGATCATTTCTAATAGCGTACTTTTGCCACAACCACTTGAACCGCAAAGAGCAATGACCTCACCTTCGGTTAAAGATAAATGAGGCAGCGAAACCGTAAAACTTTGTTCACCTACTCCACGGGTTATAGATAAATCTTTAATAGCTAGCACGCTACATCCTTTCTATGGTAACGCATCCAATGGTACTGGATACACATTATCTCGGGGATCCGCACCTTCAGTCAGAGAAATCCAGCGAGATTGATCTTCATTAAAAATACGGTAATGGCGTAATTTACTATGTAGATCACGAATAAATTTCTCTTGTTCCTGAACGCTCATTCCCTTCCAAGTATCTTCATCAATTCCAGTCACCTGACTCTTATATGGAATACCATCCAAATATTCTCCAAGTAAGCCTAAATCTGCCAATTTAGTTGATTTATCTTCCTTAATTTTATTTGGATCCTGTCCCATAGCGGCAGCCACCGAACGCAATTGAGCAAACATATCCGTTGGCGAGATCAAACCATTATTTGCTGCATCCGCAATTTTCTTAACAACATCACTTAAATCACTCAACTGCGCCTTGGTTAATAAAACTCGGGCTTCAGCTGTTGGGATTGTTGGTTTAGCAAAATCACGGTCACTCACCCAGGCTTTAAATACTGGGGGGGCTTTCGTACCTTTTACATCACCTAAATAGGCTAACTGCATTGCTTTACCCAATAAAATTGCATCTTCTTCAATTTCTGATTTCTTCTGATCATCGCCTGTTTTCGGTGTAGCAGTTAACACACTACCGGCAGCCTCTTCTCCTGAGTAAGCCTGTTTTACTTGTGTGGTTAACGCATTAGCAAGAGTATCTACTTTTTGCCCAAACTCATTCACATCTCCCGCATTGACCGAATAGTAAAGCGGTTTATTTAAATAATTATTGAAAGACAATTCATTATATTGTGTTTGAGCTATTTGGTGGTTATTTTTACCTGATGGAGTTTTAAGGTGCAGCGTATAGATCGCCACACCACGATGTTGAGCCTCTAAACGCAATTGCTTAGCATCTAATCCTGTAGTTGAAATCGGATTATCTCCCTCAATCGCGCCGGCATCAGTAATCAACACTAAGTAACGGCCACCAAAATTGTTCCAATTGATTTCATTCAATGCCTGCGATACTCCAGCATAAGCATCTTCACTAAATTCTTTTGAAGAAACTACCGCCTGTTTTAGGTTAGCCACTTTATCCATGAAATCCTTGCCATCTTTTACAGTACTTGGATCAACAAACATTTTTGAAGTGTACTCTAATCCAGGTACAGCTTTAGTGCTTGAACGGAATGCCACTAAACCAAATTTAACCTGTTTACCCAGATTCTCTTTTTCGATTTTTTCATAGACTTTTTTAATCGCATCTCGGGTTCGATTAATGTAGGGATCCATAGAAATCGTCGAATCAATCACAAACACAACAGCTGCGCTAAATCCAACAATTTCTTGAGGTTGATTTTGCCCCGCTTTATTCGTTTGATTCCCCGTAGCTGTCATAGTCGGTTGGGCTACTGGTTTATCATTTTTACTAACCGATGCTACTTCTAACAAACGTTCGTAAAATCCTTGGCTATCCATTACTTCTTCACCTTGTAAAACAGGTAATAGATAGAAGTTCTTTTGGAAATCAACAAACTCCTTTGGCTCTTCCGCTAACACTTTTTCACTGCTTTTTTTCTGGGATAATTCGGCACGAATTGGTTCAACGGCTTTTGCTGGAGAATTATCATTGATGATACCTTCAAGAGTTGCCTTATCCTTAAAGAACAATAAGGAACCACGATCAGATGGATTGGTAAAGACCATTGTCATTTGCATATTCCAAGGTACTGCGCAGCTGGCATCCAACCAACCGACAGTTTTACCAAAGCTATCCGGCCCTACCTGTAATAGTTCTTTATTAGCAACATTTTCCCGTTTATATACATAATAGCGGGAAAATGCAGGAATTTTTTGACCGCTCTTAGCATCCGTTTTTGCCAACAATTCACAACTTGGCGTACTTAACACACGTTGATAGAGCGTAGTTTTACCTTCTTGCAGTAACGGTTTACTCTCTTCAGCAAAAACTGATTGAGACATAATCGCAGTCAAACAACAAAGAGATAAAGTAGAAAATCTTAATAATTTCATTATTTTTTCAATGCCTCTAATTTTTCTTTAGCTGTCGCATTATTTGGATCGTGACTTAATGCTGTTTCATACCAATAAATTGCAGTTTCTTTATCTGCTTGGAAGCAGCTACTGCCTTTTTCATATTCCGCGGCATAAGCCAGCGCAATCTCTACATTACCACCTTGTGCTTGATTGGCATAAAGTCGCTGAGCAATTGCGCATTTATTTGCTTGTTTGGCCGAAGCAATAATTTCTAAAATTTGCTTCGGCTCAGGTTTAGTTTTCAAACAACTTTGAATAAACGCTAATTCATCATTAGTATTTGCATCAACAGTACAGTCAGATTTTGCAACAGGTTCATCCTTTTTATTTAACAAGAAATAAGCCCCAACGCCCCCGCCAATTAATAAAGCTAAGATTAATGCAATTAAGCCACCCTTACCTTTTTTCTTAGATTCTTCTGCAATAGTTATCTTTTCCTGGTTCACCGCTGATTCATTCGGTGTTTCTATTTGCGTTAAATCCTCAAACTCAATAGCCGGTTCTGCCGCTTGTTCAACCTCAACTACTGCAATGGAATCCTCTTCAACCGGTGTTTCAATCACAGCCTCTGGCTCAGGTTCATACTGAACGTGGCTTTGTATATTATCTTCCCGACTAGAATCACCTCCGGCAAGAGAGGCTAAGATATTACCAACCATTCGGACTGGGCCATTATCCATAACAGCACTATCATGCACATCACGAACAGACATCATATAACGTACATTACCAATTTGTTGCACAAGGCTATCCACTAACCATTTACCAATAACGCCTTGCAATACATCATTTTCTAAATTTAGTCCTTCTACCTTATGCCAAACTGGCTCAGGATTCCATGGATTACCGTTACCATTAAAATAGCAACCATCTTGGTTTCTTTGCACTGCAATTTCGACTTCTGCACTTCCGCTCCATTTCATCGCAGTAAATTTTGCGTATCCTGGGCGGTCTTCCTCTAATTGAATTCGTAACATTTTCTATTCCTTAGCATTGTGCGGAACGATATAAATCTAATACCGTTCCTAATTTTGTATTGCTGACCTGATCAATCTCACGACCGGCACTGTGTCCTGCATTTCCTTCAGCAAAGTGGCCAAAAGCCACAAACCAATCAAAAAGATAATTTTTGGTGTAATTATTAGTTTGGTCGTCCAATTTAGGTAAACCATTTATCTTTTCAACTTCCCGATTTTCAAATATAGCCCGCTCATTCATCACACGACTGGCGGGACGTTGAGATAATGGTTGATTAACAAAATCTAACCAAGCGATGAAATCGGCAATTTCCGTATTAATGGAAAATACTTGGCGTTCAGCTAATTGGTCACGCTTACTACCGGCATTTTCATTGCGAAAAACAACTTTTGAAAGTTTATCTTGCAGATGAAGACGATTTGCACCAGTAATCAATTCACCAACTAAACCTTCAACGGTTTCTTTAGAAAAACCAAAAAATTGCATCAAATGCTGATCCGAGGAAACTGAACGCAAGTGCTCAATCCAGGATTTAAAAGCAGCCATTGCAAAACGAGATTCTACAAGTTTCTCAACTGGTTTTTCTTCTACTACAGCAGGTGCCGGTTCAGCAAATAAGTCAAAGCCTTCTGAACCGAAGCCAAAACCAGCATCAAAGGTATTCGTCGAGCTTTCTTGTGCTTTAGTTTTTTCCTCATCTTTATTCAACAAAATTTCTTCATAATCAGAAAAATATAAAGAACGAATCGTTTCTTCTGGCAATTGAAGACAACGTAAAAATTCACCAACCAAAAGACCTTTTTTACTGAATTCAGCAACAATCATTTGTGCCAATTGGCGTTTTTTATTCACCTCTTCGGCACCTTCACTTTGATACCAAGAAGAAAAACGGTTTTCTACAATGTGATGAATACATTCATTAAGTTGCTCGGTTAAACGTTGAGTCTTCACTTCTGGCAAAGCAATAGTTTTCAAATAATCACTAATTCGCTGCATACCGCCATCATTCAGTTTCATCATAGCGTCCCAAGCTTCTAGCGGCTGAGCAACATGTTTTTGAATATCCGGATCATTCGCAAAAGTGCTACGCAAAAGATTAAGCTGACCAGCTTCTTTGGCATTGATAGCTAATTCTTCGGTATTATCCATATCTAAGAAAGCGACTTTAAAACCAGGTTTACGTACTAAAAAAACATTATCAAAAGGCTTACCATTCGCCCATTCATTTAACCACGTATAGTTTCCAAAGCGCTCTAAAATTGTTTGTTTCAGTAATCCGCCCTGTCCCCAAGACATTTTTAGCATATCTTCATCTTTGCCCAAGTCACTACTGATACGCATATCAAACATCGTTATTGCCCAAAGTAAGCCAGGTTTACGTTTTGCCCGATCAATCGGATTATCCCCTTGGGTTTTATTGATCCACCGTTCTAATACAGGTCCTACACTATTTACATCAGATTGCTTGGTTGATGGTGTACAAACAACCAAAATATTCATTTCTTGGCTGTCGGTATAGCGTTCAAAGAGATAAGCCACCTTACCCCGTAAAATAAGCTGAGATACCGGATTACCCTCTTTCACTTCACTCAACGAAGTAATGGCTAAACGCCCGCGGTAGCCGGGAAAATCCAATAAATCCACGGTCTCAACAGCTGGCACTCGAGTTGGATTAATCAACGGGAAAACCAATTCAGCGGTCAATGCGGTTAATTCAGCCAAGGAAATAGAAACAGGTTCACCGACTAGCCCTTCTTCAATAAACGGACGAACAGCAATTTGTTCATCTCTATTGGTCCCCAAACGCTCAAGCATATCTACGTTCATAATACTGTCTGCCTGAGAAAGGCCTCCACTACCATTATCTTTAACAACAGCAGTAAGCGGTGCATAAACCCGTTCAGGATTACCTAATTGGAAAAGTGTTTTAGCAAACCGGATATAAATTTGTGTCAATTCTGGAATTTCGGCCCATAACACAGAAAATAATGTCGCACGATCTTCGATATTTAGGCGAGGAGCCATTGCAACCGCTCGCGCCCAATAATTTGCTTGCAATACGGATAAAGATTTACCGAAACTTTCTTGTGCATAATCCTGTAAATCAACCACATCATCTTCATTAACCCCTTTTATCCGCTGTGCATTGAGCTTAGCGTTTAACGGTTTTAGAATTTCATTAATGCGGGATTGCTCTAATTGATAAGTCACCCGTTCTTTATCAAAATCATTGAAATAAGCATTAACTAAAATCTTGGCAACTTCAATTTCATGGAATAAACGTAATTCCAAAGGATAACCACTGACTGCAGCTTTAGCCGAACGAGTAAAACGGGTAACCAAACCGGTTGCCTCTTTACCACCGCCAGGTGGATTAACATGTTTAATAAAATCCAGTTGTTGTCCATCAAAAATGGTTTCTAGATTTCCTTTTTGATCTGCTGCCAATGCGGAAATTAAAAAAGACTTTCCTGCTTGAGACAAGCCAAAAAAACCGGCAGTGATCGGTTTGGAAGAAACTGCACCAAGACGTTTTGCCGTATTACGTAAACGTCTTAATTCAAGGATTAAACCATCCGCCTCATTATTTAAACGAGCAACATTTGGGCGAACATCATTTACCCAATCAATCGCTTGTTGTGATGCTTGGAATACCTTATCCCAAGAGGTTGTTAATTGATTATCCGTCATTTTATCTTCCACCTATCGTTTCACACAGCCAGTATCTAACCAGTATAATTTTTGATCGCCAAGCCCTGCATCTGTCATTGTATTTAGATGAAGGGTAATATCCCTTTCACGCACACAAGAACGCCCATTCGATGCAGTCACATTTTTAATATAGAAATTTTCCGCTCTTTCTTTACTATTACGGCTGTTTTTTATACCTAAAGTAACCTGCAATACTACGCCTTCATTGTTCAACATAGCTTTCCACTCTCGGCTTTCAATAGAAAGCATATAAAGTGGAGATGCTACCCAACGTTCCACATTTAATTGACGGAAACCTAAACGGGTATCACCACGAACTTCAAAGGAAGTATCAGGGAAATCATAGTCTTCATTATCTAAATCAATATCGCGATAATAGACATTGCTATCTTTAATCACATTATTGTTATCCAAATAGCCAATGTATTTCACTGTGGAATAAGCGGTCATTGCCATTGAACGCAAATAGAAATTTGTTAAACGCATGTCTTTACATAAGAAGCAAAGCATCGCGCCTACTGCTGCAGTAGTTTTTGGATCATCTATGCGACCTTGTTTATGGAATGGATACCAGTTTCCCGTACGATAATGGTGCAGCGGTAAAATCCGTCCGACCGGTAAAGGTAAACGGGAACGGAAAAAGGATTGCACTCCCGGTAAACGGGATGGGCGACCGGTCAGTAATAGCACATCACATTGATAGCTGTTGACTACCTCGCACAAGGCATTAAAGGTCTTGCAAATATCAAAATAATCACCACGAATAAACAAACTGTGGATACGCTCTAAATTCACCTGAACCGGTAAATTCAAAATATTAAAATCAGAACTACCTAAAGCTCGACGAATTGGTTCATTAATATAATCCAATACACTTTCTGTCGGTTGCTCTACATCTTCTAATAATTCTGCAAAGGTTTTTCCGTTTAATGCATTAGTCTTTTGCATCGGATCATAACCTTCGTATTCTTTCAATACGCGCAAACCGATCGGACTGAATACTTGTAATGTTAATTGTTGACGTAGTAGTGCATCCTGTACTTTTAACGCCTGATCACCAATCAATTCAGAAAGAATCGGTTCCGGATCACGCAAGCCGGCATTTTTCAATCCAACAGTTAAGGATTCCACCACCACATTACGAATCATATCCAGCAAAATATCATCGCCCGCCACTTTGAAGCCATCGCGGAAACGTTGAGTCGGGATAATATAGGCGTTACTGCCAGAGCCACCGTTTTCCCCATAATCAAGGGAATAATCGTTGATTACCAAGTCGGTTGTGCCACCGCCAATATCAACTGTCGCGATAGTAATACGATCCTTTTCTTTTTTATCCGGACGCTGCAATGCGGCAATAAATTCCTCCGGACGACCGCCATAGTTATTCTGTGTTTCATTGAATAGATAGACGACTTGTCCACAGGTTGCTTCATCCCATTGAATAATTACTTCCGGTAAAATCGGCCAATATTTTTCCCTTGCAGTTTGCGAATTGAAGTCAAAATCATCATCGGATTTATCCCAACCAAGAGATTTCCACACTAAACCGATAGCCTGGTAAATGGATTGACGGAAAATTTCTCGTTCAGGTTTTGGCATTGCCGGTGGCACGGTCAAGATAATTGAACGTAAGAAACGCGGTGCTTTGGAATGTTCTAATTTAGCCCGTTGAGCTGGACTATTAATTTGCATCAAGGCCTGCATTAAGACTTCTGACAACATAAATGTCATCAAGGAACGACGGGAATATTTAGGTTGGAATACCGGCATTTTACGTTCGAACTCTTCATCAATATCGTCCCGCAAAATATGTAATGCTTCGCCATACTCATTGATTAATCCGGAAAGCGGATCGGCCGTTGCATAAGGTTCATAATCGGTTTTCACGTAGGAAGAGTTAAAACGCCAACCTTGTTCATAGCGGGCATCGTCCCATAAGTAACGTTTCGGGCTAGATAAACCGGTTGAGCCTTCATTACCTTCACGACGGCTTGCCAAACGGGCGGCTTCCTTACCGACACGGGCAATGGTCGCCCATTGAAAAGCATCGCGTCGGCCACTTTGTACTGAAAAATGATCTTTGCCAAAAAACGCTTGAGCAAATTCAACGCGACTTTCAAATGGTTCAGAATACACACGTTCCGGACGGGTCAAATCACGTAATTCCAATTCGTAGCGTTTTTTCAACCCATCTTTTTCCTGCACGTGATCCTCAATTAAAATACCACAGGTACGGGAATTACCGACATCCAATACCATATCCACCGGAATAGCACGGTTAATTTCATCGGAACGATTAGAAATCATTTTAATACGCGGAATATCAATTTCTTCGCCAAGAATCGCCAACACATTCAAATAATGGCCTTGGTGGAATTTCGCAACAATATCGGTTTTTAAATCATCTGGATGAATTTTTAAGCGATCATTTTCCGGAGCCAATTCGGTAAAGAGCTCCAGCAACCATTCATTTACCCATTTATAGTCTAAAAACCATGACATCTGGTGGGATTGGTAAGCGAGTCCAAAAACCGCACCGGAACGCACATCTTCTTCAGTCGGCGCAAGGTAAGCAACATCCGCACGATTTGGAAAAATTTTGGTATCAAAAGCTAAAGTAACACGGTAAGTATTACCTTCTACATCCGGCTCAGCCAATTTAACAATGCGTGCTCGCGCCCAGTTATAAGGACCTTCATCAAAACCATCGGTTGAAGCCACCGTACGTAATACCGGAATAGGTAGCCAAACGCCATCCAATAATTTGAAAGACTGCTCTACGCTGATTTCATGCTCTACTTTGACCATACGGCTCAAATCACTACTATCGCAATAACCTTCGCCACTACGGTGTTCAACTAAACGACGAATCGGATGGTTTTCACCGCCAGAGGCAAAGCTTCCCATGCTTTTGCTGCGCCACTCTTTGTCTTTCCAATCAATTTTTAAACCGAAGTCTAAAAATTGCACCCCACTATTCATAATCAGTGAGATTTCTTTTCCGTAATGATGTAGTTCCGGTAACATTTTTATTCTCGCTTCTATTCGTTATTTATTGGTTCACTTAATTCGATTTCATTGTCATTGGGAAACCCTGTCCACTACCGTATCCGCCTTGACAATCGGCAACGCTGGTTGCACCCGGTTTACAAATCACTTCAGGTAACTGATAGCTTGAACCATCACTACACTTGGCCACACCTTTATTAGCAATATTCAAGCCATTACCTTGCATTTTGGCAGAAACATCGCCGGTACATTGTACACCGTCACCACGTTGTACTTGCACTTGGCCAACACCATCAGAGAATGCATAACTTAAGCGTAACGGTTTTCCGGTGGTTTTATCCTGAATACCGGCCCCCGCATTCCAACGACCATTTAAGAAATCCACGTTGCCGTTTTGCGTACTGGCAGTCGGAATTTGTAATGGTTTCGCATTACCTGACGTTGGACTGGTTGCATTGTTATTCGCCGGGATATTTTTAGCATCGCCGGATGCTGTCGGATTATTTTTGTTATCCGCAGTATTTAGATTAGCATTTGTATTGCCATTATTTTGATCTGCTTTGATATCTGCTTTATTTTCAGCTAATGGATCGATCGGCGGTTGTGGCGCATTTCCAGCCATTTTATTTTCATCCGCTTTGATATCCCCAGCTTTATCGTTGTTTAACGCATCCACTTTAATATCATCGGCTGTTGGTAAAAGTGAATTAACATCTCCCGACACATTTCCTTCACCAACCACCGGTGCCGTATTCAAATTATTTAAAATGGAAGAATCCGTTACCGATACACCATTATGATCAACCCAGCGGCCATTTAAATAACGGTAAAGTGCCTCATTCAATTTACGAACTTCTTTTTCCTTAGGCTTTTTCGTTTTTTTCGCTTTTTGCTCTTTCGGTTCGGAAACAGTCATCGGCTCATTCTTCACAACGGTATCTTCTTTTGGCCACCATAAATCTTTAAACCACCAAGCCAATAATAAGAGTAATCCGAGTAACAATGGCAATACCCACCAAAATACGCGACAAGGGTGTTTTTTCTCGATAACAGGTTCAATCGGTGCGGCGACTGCTGGTGCAACCGGTACGCTCGGCGCAACCGGTTTTGGCTCTGCAGCCTGTAGAGATAAAAACGGATTGCCATGCGCCGCAGCATGTTTTTCAAGAAATCCCCAGAAAGTGATCACCGGACGATCATTGACTAAATAAACATGTTCAGGATTAGGAAAGCGCAGGGCTTTAAGGTTTTCAGAATCGGTAATATCCTCAGGATTGCCGCCACAGAGTAAACGGGCAAATAACAGTTGGTCACCTTTGGAGGTAGGAGATTGAATCAGTTCCTTGCCGAGCTCCAGCGCAGTACGTTCAAAAACTTTCAATTCAGCACGGGCGGTTTCACGTTCTTCTTCAGTGGCTGAAGTCCAAGGAATAATCATATATTGCCCATCGGCACGGGTAGAATCAAAGGGCACATACCAATCAATCTTATCCCCTTGTTCATTGCGCTGCGGAATTGCTAAATATTCTGCAAAGGAACGACCACGTTTAAACTTAATCGCATCCCGCAATTGGGAGGCTACCGTATAAACGGCCATGCCATCCTGGCCTAATGGCGTATAGTCTTTGATTTCGCCACTTCTCAACAATGCACTCAACATAAAAAGCTCCGCAAATTTTTAGAGATTAATTTAAATGGCGCCTATTCTATTAAAAAAACCGCAGAAAAAGAAGGTTCATTTATTTGTTTTATAAAGAAAAAACACTTTCAAAACCATAAAGTTTTTATGGTGTTAAGAAGCCCATAGAAACCGCTAAAATTTCTTAAAAAAATCAATGTCTTTTCTATTTTTTATGCAACTATAATAAAATCAATGGGTTACATTCAATTTTAGGAAAAACTCCGTTCTTCGAGGGGGCGTTTTAAGGGAAATCAGAGGATTAATCCGAACTCGTTATATAAAAAAATCGATAAAGGAGTTACAATCCGTCACCTACATTGTGGATATCGGGATATTTATGGATAAACAAAAATTACTTTTTTCCCTCCTCTTACTCTTACTGCTATTTCTTTGCCTGCTTTCACTTTCGCTCGGGCGATTCTCTATTCCATTGAGCGATACCCTGGAAATTCTGTTGGGGCAACAAGATAACGAGATTCAACGCAATATCATTTTTAATCTACGTTTACCACGTATACTCGCCGCGATTTTGGTCGGCGCCTCCCTAGCTATTGCCGGTGTGGTATATCAAGGTATTTTTCGCAATCCATTGGTTTCACCGGATATTTTAGGGGTATCTAATGGCGCTTGTGTTGGGGCTGCATTAGCGATTTCAATCGGTTCGGGCATGCTGGGTATTCAAGCCTTTGCCTTTGTCGGTGGTTTGATTGCCGTCTTGCTCACCATGAATTTACCACGTTTAATTCAACGCGACTCCACCATAGTTTTAGTGCTTTCCGGCATTATCGTTTCAGGTTTTATGATGGCAACATTAGGCCTATTGAAATACCTCGCCGATCCCGAAACCCAGCTAGCTGACATTGTGTATTGGCAATTAGGTAGCCTAACCAAATCCAACTACGACAACTTGCTCGTCCTTTCTCCTATTATTTTGCTTACTACCCTTGGCTTATTTTTAATGCGTTGGCGTATAAATGTGCTTTCATTAGGTGATCGAGAGGCAAAATTAATTGGGGCAAATATCCGATTAGAGAGAGGTTTAATGGTGGTTTGTGCCACGTTGCTGACAGCTTCATCGGTTTGCTTAAGCGGCACAATCGGTTGGCTTGGTTTAGTCATTCCGCATTTAGCGCGACTTTTCATCGGTGATAACAATGTCAAAAGCTTACCGCTTGCCGGACTTATTGGCGCAATATTCTTGCTCGTAATCGATACTCTCGCCCGCAATTTATACATTCAAGAAATTCCTCTCGGTATTCTCACTGGCTTTATCGGTGCACCATTCTTTGCTTGGGTGCTGATTAAACAAAAGGTGGTGGATTAATGCTGAAAATTGACAATCTGTATTACTGGCACAACGTTGAACATTCGTTACTCAATGGCATTGATTTAACCTTACAAAAAGGCGAATTGCTGACTGTTCTTGGTGCAAACGGTCGTGGTAAATCAACGTTATTAAACTGTATCGCCGGGCTGTTGAAACCAAAGAGCGGTCAGATTTTGCTGGATAATTGCAAATTAAGCGAAATGAGCAGCAAGCAAATTGCTCAGAAAATTGCTTATGTCTCACAACACAGCCCACAAACCTATCAATATCGCGTGCGTGATTATGTGGTACTCGGTCGTGCTGCGCATTTAGGAGTTTTTGATAAGCCAAATGAAGCTGATTTTGCATTAGTTGATGAAGCTTTAAATAAACTTGGTATTAGTCATTTTGCTAACAGAATTTATATGCAAATGAGTGGCGGTGAAAAGCAACTGGTCAATCTTGCGCGTATTTTGGTGCAACAACCTCAACTGATTTTATTTGATGAACCCACTTCGGCATTGGATTATGGAAATGTGTTTAAAACCTTAAGCCTAATAAAAGAGCTCTCACTACAAGGCTTTACCATTATCATGACAACACACAATCCCGATCATCCCATGTTGTTACACAGTGCACTGCCCCACAGCCGCGTAAGTATCTTAAATGAGCATGGCAAGTTACAAACAGGTTTGGCACCGGAAATCATTACCGAAGCCAACTTGAAAGCACTTTATCAAACAGATTTGTGCCTGGTCGATGTACCTGCTCTGCAACGACAAATCTGTGCGATTACCCATTTATAAACCCACTAGAAGGACATTCATATGTTGAAACATTCTCTGAAAAAAGGCTTGATTGCGCTTTCCCTTGCTGCCTGCTTTGCCCTGCCGTTGCAAGCAAAAATCGTAACTGATGTTGAAGGTAATAAAATTGAATTACCGGACAACGTTCAACGCGTTGCTGATCTTTGGCATGCCAATAACCAAATCGTCTTGTTATTAGGCGGTGCAAATAAACTGGTTGGCACGACCACATCTATCGCAGCCAATCCTTGGTATAGCGAAGTATATCCAAATATCAAAAACGTACCGGTATTAACCAATGGCGAAACCATTCAAACGGAAGAACTATTGAGCCACAAACCAGATGCGGTATTGCTCTCGAAAAAATCCATGTTAACTGAAGTGGAACAAGCGGGCTTAAAAGGCGTGCGTGTGAGTTTCCAAGATTTTGATGGCTTGAAAAAAACTGTACGCATCACAGCTGAAGTTTTGGGTGATAAAGCACCTGAAATCGCAGAAAACTATATCAAAGAATTAGAAGGCAATATTCAATTTGTGGAAGCTCGTCTTAAAGGCCTCAAAGATGAACAACGCCCAACGGTGTTACATATCACCAAAGGCTCTGATTTGTTGATGATTGATGGTGGAAAATCCATGATCGGCGAATGGATTAAATTAGCAGGCGGTAAAAGCGTGTTACCCGATGAAGCCAATATGGTGACCGTCACCGTAGAAAGCATTATTCAAGCGAATCCAGATGTCATTATTATCGGCAGCAGCGGTAATAAAGCGCAAGCAGCAATCGAAAAAATCAAAGCTGACCCAGCATGGCAATCAATAAGTGCGGTCAAAAATAATCGTATTTATGCTAACCCAACCGGTACTTTCCCATGGGATCGCTACAGTGCAGAAGAAGCTTTACAAATTCTCTGGGCGGCTCAACTCTTCCATCCTGAGCAATTTAAAGATTTAAACATGGTAGAAAAAACGCAAGCTTTCTATAAAAAATATTATGGCTATGACTTAAGTAAAGAAAATGCTGAACAAATCTTAAAAGGCTTATTCCCTCTTAAGTAGTATTTTCATTTGAAGAATTTATCATTAAAATACTACTCTTTTTAACTCAAATATAAGGAAATACTAAATGAAAATTAGTGCAAGAAACCAACTTAAAGGTATTGTAAAATCCATCGAAACCGGTTCTGTAAACGCAATCGTACACATTGATATCGGTAACGGTAACGTCATTTCTTCTACCATCTCTATCGATGCAGTAAAAGAATTAGGTTTAGAAGTTGGTAAAGAAGCTTACGCAATCATCAAAGCAACCTCTGTAATGGTTGGCGTAAACTAATCCTAATTTATAGGATGCAACATTCCAAATAACCGCGCTTTAAGGCGCGGTTATTTTTTATCGGCAATAAAAAAGGCGGCTAATTTTAGCCGCGCTTTACTTACGATGATAGAGAATCATTAGAAACTGTATTTCAAGTTTGCATAATACGAACGACCACGCTCATTATAGGTTCGTGCAGTACCTGCATTACGATAAATACGTTTATCTAAAATATTATTTACACCAACTCGTAAACTGAAATGCTGATTAAATTTATAACCAACATTGGCGTTCCAAATACCATAGCTACCTAGCTCGTATTGTTTCACCAAACTTTCACCTGTCGTATAAATCACCTGCATAAAGTTTTCCGCATAACGCACGGTTTTTTGTTTACCGTAGCGGATATAACTGGTGTTAATGTCCCAATTATCATTGATTTGCCAATTTAAGTTAGTATTCACCGTATATTTAGGTACCAAAGAAATAGGGTTACCTGTACGTTTATCCTCATTTTTAATCATATAAGTAAAGTTAGTTGCCCAACTAAGCTTATCGTTAAACATTGGCAGGGTTAGATTTCCTTCCAGCCCTTCGATAATTGCTCTCGGTGTATTGCCCCAGCGATACACATTGGTAGCCGTATAGTTACGATAAATCGCCGTGCCATTTGGCGTATTACTTGAACGAATTTCGCGATTATAGCCCCCAGCCGGAGCATCAATCGTAGTTAAGAATTCACCATTGGAGACGATCTTATTACGGTAATCGTTATGGAAATAAGCTAAGGAGAATAATTTTCCGTCTTTCTCATATTCCACACCAATTTCTTTGTTCCAACTGGTTTCCGGTTTGATATTTTCATTACCAAGGAAATAGCAGGCACGTCCCCAATCAAAACCGCCGGCATTGCTGTTCGTAAATGGATTGGCTGCCGAACCATTACCTCCAGTTGCATTTAAAGCATTCGGATTATTCCAGTTATTGGCATTATCGATCGGACAACCATTACTGGCGTTAACTAACAAATAATTCGGTGAAGATTGGTAAAGATTTGGTGCTTTATACGCTCTCGCTACCCCACCTTTAATTTTCCAGTTATCACTGACTTGATGGGAAAAGTTTAAGGATGGACTCCAGTTAGATTTCGAGTTCGTACTAGAATCAAAACGAATCCCTGGCGTTAAAATGGTTTTATTATTTGGCAACATCATGTTGTCTTCCAAGAATGCGGCCCATTCATTCTGCGCCACTTTACCGCTACGCCCTTTATCGGCTAACCAAGGTACGATTGCATATACCTGCATGATTTGTGTCATAGAAGAGGCATCATTTAATTCCGACCGAGAACCTTCCATACCAACGGTCAGCATATGAGAAATTTTGCCGGTAGAAAATGGAATATAAAGCTCATTGCTAAAACGGTAATTTCTCAATAAACCAACGGACTTATTTAAACCATTATAGGCTCCTTCCGTACTTCCAAGTAAACCTTCCGGGTAATGATAGTTGCGGGTTTGATCAAAAGTAAAATAAGTGCGGTTGTCTAAAGCCCCCCATTTTCCTTCATGGGTTAAACTATAACTTTGGCGATAAAGAGTTGAGGTTTCAGCACTCTGCAAAGCAAGCTCTCTGCTGGTTTTCATCGCATTGCTAACTAGAACCGAACTATTTTGAGTGTCACCATTATAAATATTGCCTTGACGGCTATATGCCGCATCAAGGGTTAATTTCTGATTAGGGGTAATGTTCCAAACCAATTGCCCTGCTACATCACGATTGCGTACGCCTTCACGACCGGCATAACGGGTATTGGCTTGAGTACCGGCATTATTATTCACTCCCGCATTCTCACCGGCATTAATATCTAACGCATCAGCCTGAGTTTTAGCAATATTGCCGTATAAACGAAATCCCAACACATCCTTAATTAATGGTCCACTTAGGTTAAATCCAAAACGATTGGTTGCCCCTTCCTTGCTGTCCTCAGGCTGCTCTGTGAAATAGCTCAACGAGCCATGATATTCTGCAGTTGGTGATTTCGTTTTAATATTCACCACACCACCCATTGCCCCAGACCCATAACGAGCCGCAGCAGGTCCACGCAATACCTCAATAGACTCAATAGCATCCGCCGGCACCCAGTTGGTATCACCACGAGTATTACGGGTACCATTTCGACCATAACGTTCTGAATTACGGGATTTCACCGGTTTGCCGTCCACTAAAATCAACGTATTTTCCGGCCCCATAGCACGAATATCTACCTGACGTTTATTACCTCGAGCACCACCTGGCGCATTGGTACTTAATGTCACACCTGGTTGTTTTGCAATGATTTCAGACGCATCATTTTCAATCGGATCACGTTGCAAATCCTTTTGTGAAATCACCGAAACGCCTAGGGATTGTTTTACTTGCTCTTCTGCTGTGACGTTAATCGCTTCAAGCTGTTCTTCTGCATAGGCTGTGCTTGAAATCACCAGCATGGCCAAAAGGCTTAGTTTGTGTTGTTTTTTCATTGATTTTTCCTTGTTATATAAAATCGCTATATAACTCCAAATATAGCAAACAAATTATATACCGCTATATACACATGTAAATAATGAATTGGAGGGAGATATATTGATTGCAGCAGATAATAAAGAACCTTGTCACATTCTAAACTCCAAAACTCAAACATAATAAAATCAATTAGTTACATATCATTTTTACGAAAAAACAATAAACCAACAGGGCGTTGATATGTCACATTTATAAGCAACAAAAAAGGCAGCCTAAACATCGGCTGCCTTTTCTTTTTTGAAACGAATTAAATTGCAGTATCGAAATATAAATTCACTCGACTTAATTCGGCCATTTTTTTCACATACGTGGCCAATTTCGGTGGGAATGAAATGCCTTTCACACAAGTTAAATTACGTAGGATAGGGAACACCACGATATCTTCCAAGGACAATTGTCCGTTCAACGCCGATTCACTTTGTAGCAAATCTTCTAAAGCGGCCAAATGTGGTGCTAACTCCTGTAAATATTCCGCGGTTTTTGCAATATTCTCTGCAAAATCACCCAAGGTTGCGCTTTTCTTGGTAGTGAAATAATCAATGGCGCTTTGGCTGGAAAATTCGCCTAATGGCATTTGGGTAAAACGCACAGTCGTTAAATGGCCAATTAAGCCACCCACCGCTTTTAACCAAGCCTCAATTTGCGGACGGATCGCATCCTGCAATAATGGCTCAGCAAATTGACTATCCACATAACGCACGATATCTAAACTTTCCGGCATTGCCGTGCCATCATCCTTGACTAAAATTGGCACCATTTTTTGGCCAACAAGCCCTATTGGCGTAGCATCATCGTCATTCGCTAAAACACGCAGTTGCACGGGGAGATTTTTTAATCCGAAAATCATGCGTGCGCGCACGCAAAACGGGCAATGATCATAAATATAAAGTTGCATAAAGCCTCCTAGTTCTCCATTAATAATTTTGCTAAACCACTTTGCCGCTCAGTAGAATGCCCTACCGCCTGATTCCAAATCGTCGTCTTGGCAAAGGCTGAAAATGCGTTTTTGGCACGGGTTACTCCGGTAAAAATCAATTCACGCGATAACACCGGATTCATTTCATTTGGCAATGCCAAATAACAATGTTCAAATTCCGAGCCCTGTGATTTATGAATCGTCATAACAAAAGCCGCCTCATGGGCTGGAATACGCCCAATTGCCACAGCCCGATTAGCAAACCAAACTTTGCCTGGGGTAAGGCACAGGCCGATATCGCCGTTATACAGTTTTACGTTGTGGTCGTTTTCGGTCACCATAATTGGCTTACCTAAATACCAATCTTGCTCGCTGCCAAAATATAATAAACGGGCTTGTTTCAAGGCCAGTGCAATTGCCTGATTTAATTTTTCCACCCCCAATTCACCGCCACGTAAGGCCGCTAAAAAACGTACACGATTAAAATCACGCTGCACATCTTCGGCAAAAGTGACCGGATTACCACGTTCATCCTGATAAGCGATAGCACTAAAATCAACATTCTGTTTTTGATAGTCATGCCATTTATTAAGAAAACGCCGATATTCCTCTACAGCCAAACGGACAATACGCTGTAATTGAGCTGTTTCATCCAGTTCATCACCCGCATAAAAATGTAATTCCTGCGGGAATTCATTAAAAGTGGCTAAGGAAGCGCCCCCTTTGCCTAGTTGAATTTGCTCGGCTAAGGTTTTAATTCCTGAATCATCACGAAACCGGCGGCTGATTTTTAAATGACACAGACTATCACGCAACCAATGGGGATTATCCGATGGCAAACTGACTTGGCTTACTTGCCGCAAATAATCAGCTTGCGCATGGGTCACATCAAAGCGTAAAAACTGCGCTAACTCCCCTAACACCGCACCGGCTTCAACGGAAGAAAGCTGATCCTGATCGCCCAATAAAATTAAACGGGTATTGGGTTTTAATGCAGAGAGTAATTTTGCCATCATAGGCAAATCAATCATGGATGTTTCATCCACCACCAGTAGATCAATAGGTAGCGGATTTTGCGCATGATAGCGCGTATCATCACTTAACGGACGAACCCCCAATAATCGATGGATGGTTTCCGCCGTTTTCGGCATAGCGGCCAATAATTCTTTACTTAACGGCTGTTGCTGTTCAATAAATGCCAAGGCATTTTGCAGGGATTCCGTCATACGGGCAGCCGCTTTGCCCGTTGGCGCAGCCAATTTGATATGTAATTTATGTTGGTAGAGCGCCTGCAGTACCAATAACAAACGGGTAACCGTGGTCGTTTTACCGGTTCCCGGGCCACCGGTGATCACACAAAATGGCGCTTTAATTGCCGTAGCCACGGCGATTTTTTGCCAATCGATATCATCACTCGCTGGAAAATAGCGTGTCAATTGCTGCTGAATTTGCTCATTGGAAAATGGCATTTCCGCAGCCGATTTGGCTTGTTGGCGAATATAGCGTGCGATACGTTGTTCATCGTCCCAGGCTCGATAAAAATATAGTGCGTCAAATTGTAATACCAAGGGCGCGACCCGTTGCTTTGGCATATCGGTAAAGGCAAGGTGATTTTGTAGAACTTGCGACCATTGTGCAGCCGGCAAACAATCAATTTTTTGATTGATTTGGCTAAGTAAATCGTTGCCGTTGGCTCGATATGCCAAGCCAAACCAATTACGACTTAATTGATCGCTTAAATAGCAACAGGTATCACCTTGGTTATAGCGCCAACTGCAAAATGTTGCCAATAACACAGCTAAATTCGCGGTACTGGCCGGATACTGATATGCCGCCTGTTTATCGGCAATCAACTTGCCAAAATAATACTCACCCAGGCTAATAATGCCCTGCTGTTGTAATTCTTTTAAAATCGCCAGCATTAAAACACCTCCTCCAGCGCCGCCATTAATGCCGGGCTCGGTTTATCAAAGAAAATTCCGCTTTGCGGCTGACCGTCCATTCCACGTAGGAAAGCATAAAGCACCCCACCGAAATGCTGTTCATAAGAATATTGCGGATCGCGCTCCCGTAGATAACAATTCAGCGCAACACAATAGATCAAATACTGCCAATCATAATGCTGTGCACAAATGGTTTGAATTAACTGTTCCTTCCCATAGGCGCTTGCCGTTTCCCCCAAGAAATTCGATTTATAATCCAACAAATAATAACGCCCCTGATGTCGAAACACTAAATCCATAGTACCGCGTAACATACCGCGTATTTGCTCAAAAACCAAAGGCTCACTAGATAAATGATGATGCGCTTTTAACGCCTGATTAAAGGCATTTGCATCAAAATCCTGTCGAATATTGATATAAAAACCCAATTCCTTAAGGCAATCCTTATCTTGAATTTGTGACAAACATAGCGCATCCTCAGCGAATAACGGCGTATTGACAATATTTCCCAGCCAACGGCTCATCGAGGTAATATTTTCCTCATCTAAACGCAACATTCGACAGAATTTTTCCGCCGCAATATCAGTCGGCCACTGCGCAAATTCGGTGACTTCCGCAAAACGGTGAATTTGTGTACCAAATTGACGACCGCGCGGTAGGCTATTTAACCATTGCTGATGTTCATCTAAAGGTGCTATTTCCGTGAGAGATTCCGTTAAATCTGTTGATGAAGCATCCTCATAATCTGTCGCATCCATACCGAAATCAAAGGCAGAATTGCGATTCTCCTGCAAATATACATGGCGCAAATGGCCTTGTTCCAAGGCGCTAAAACTGATGATATGCCAATTTTGTTCGATGTGCCCTTCAAAGACTCGCGCACTTAAGGCCTTATTCTCGGATTTTTGTACAATTGGAGGAGCGGCCTGCAATGTTGATGCCTCTTGGATCTGCACCTCTTGCTCCTGTCCTCGGGCAAATTGCGCAACTAACTCGGCACTCGAATATGTCTGGGACAATTGCTGTTGTGTAGCGATTTCCCCTTGGGTCAGGGTATATAACAAGGCATTCCATTTATCCGTGAAAGTAGCCGGTAAGGTTAAGAGCATTTGGTACTTGGCACGGGTTAAGGCCACATACAGCAATCGTAATTCCTCAGCAAACAACTCTTCGGCTAATTCTTGTTGGTGCTGATTTTGCATATCCCAACAAATTTGTTCTTTGTCTTTGTCGTAATATAAATGCAAACCATTTTTTGAAATGGTTCGCGCTGGCCGCCATAAAAACGGTAAACAAACCAAATCGTATTCCAAACCTTTGGATTTATGCACGGAAACAATCTTGACCAATTGTCGTTCACTTTCCAGACGAATTTGCGCTTCTTGACGACCATCATCACGAATTTGTTTTTCAAACCAATGTAGCAGTGCCGCTGCACTTTCTTGTAATGCGGCAGCCTGTTGTAATAGCTCAGCCAAATGTAATAAATCGGTCAATTGCCGTTCCCCATCGGGACGCGCCAATAATCGTTCACAAATATGCTCACGCAATAACAATTGCTGCAACATGGCCAAAATCCCCTGGCGTTGCCACAACCGCTGATAATAGCTAAAAGCATCGGCCCATTTCTGCCATTGATTCTCATCCTGATGGATCTGGCGAATTTCTGCCGCATTTAACGCAAATAGAGCCGTACCAATCGCGTTTAAAATACTGCGCTCCCCCACATTCAAACAGGCCTTTAAAATTAGCGCCAATTGCGCTGCTACCGGACTATCAAAAACACTACTTTGTTCGGATAAATAAACCGATGCCACACCTAATTTTTGCAATTCGCTTTTTATCCAGCCCGCTTCATATCTATCACGCACCAAAACTGCAATATTTTCCGCCAATAAGGGCTTGTCGGCGAAATGAGCCTGCCCTTCAGCCGCCGCATTAAGCCATTGCTGAATGGCAATCGCGGTGGCGCGGGCATGTTCCATAGCATCATCGCTATCGCTTATATAACAACGCAACGCCGGCTCTTGTGCCCCTCGCAAGGTAAAACGTGCCACATCATCGCGTGCAGAAACCGGTAAAAAACGAATGGAAGGATAAATAAAGGGCGCATTAGAAAAATCAAATAAACGGTTTACCGCTTGCACTAAATGGGCTTCGGAACGATAGTTTTTGCCTAAATTAAAGCACGCATCGGCCTCCTTTGCGGCGGCTAAATACGTAAAAATATCGGCACCACGGAAACGATAAATTGCCTGCTTCGGATCGCCTATCATCATAAACCCACCCGCGATTTGTTCATCCTGCGGTTTTTCACGATAAATTTTGGAAAAAATCGCATATTGACGGCCATCGGTATCTTGGAATTCATCAATCATGGCAAACGGATATTGGCGGCGAATTAAGGCTGCCAGCTCCTTGCCATGGGCAGCTTCAAGCGCTTCCTGTAATAATCGCAACAAATCATCAAAGCCTTTTTCCACATGCTTGGTACGATATTCCAATAGTCCGCGATTGAGGGCATTTAGATAATGATATTGCAACCCTTTTTGTAAAAAATCTATTGTGGGCAAAGCGGCTAATTTTGCTTCCAAATCGGCAAAAACCTGATGTTCGAGAGGCATCGCGCCTTCTTCCGCGTTCTGTGCCAAAGCGCTTTGAGTAAAACGCTCCGGCAGTTTTTTTGCTACTTGCCATTGATTTTCATCCTGCGCCCAAGTATTAACTTCGAATACCCATTTAGTGACTAAATTTCTTTTATAACTTTGACGCTTAAGGGATTTGGCTTCGCCCCCCGAGTATTTTTTGGCTAACTCCTGCTCAAGGATTTGCTCAATCAAATTACTCTGAGCCAACCAAAAGTGTTTTATCTCCTGAAGGGATTGCTCGTAATCGGCCAATTTCGGCAAAAATTCCGCCATACTCTCACCCAATGCTTGAGCTTGAGCATCATTTACAACTAATTGCCGCCCAATGTGTGGTTTTAACACCGCTAAAAGCGATTCAGGTGAACCCAACAGATCGGCAATCATGGCACTATGCCGTACCGATAAATGATAAAAATAACGCCGCCACAGTTCCTCGGCTAATTGACGATATAAATCCGATGAATCCTTAACTAATTGCAAATTGAAATGCACCCCGGAATAAAATGCATGTTGCATTAACATTCGGCGACAAAAACCATGAATCGTAAAAATCGCCGCCAAATCCAAATTCTGCAACGCCTCTTCCAAGCGCCGAATACCCTCATTGACATTCTCAAGGCTCGCAATCAATGGAGTTAAAAAGGGATCTTGCGGCAGGTTATCTGATGTTGCTTGGTAAGCCTGCAAGAAAGCTAAGGCTTCCGTCAGCCGTTCACGAATTTTTCGTTTGAGATCTTGGGTAGCAATCTCCGTAAAGGTCACCACCAAAATTTCCTCAACCTTGCGTTTTTCCTGTAATAACAAACGTAGATAAAGGGAACCTATCGTGTAGGTTTTCCCTGTACCGGCGGAGGCTTCGATAAGATTGGTTTGATTTAAGGGTAATTCGAGAGGATTTAATGGATTCATTGGGGATTCACAGTCACAAAATTTACCGCTTATTTTAGGGATTTTCCCGCCCCTTGGCAAAACGCCCCATTAAAAATAAAAGTTTTTGCTAAAACATCACGTAAACCATTGATTTTATTAGAAATGGTTTAAAAATAAATTTTAATGAAAAATTTATTACCAGAAATGCTTTTACATTTTCAGAAAGCGCGATAAATGCGCTAGAATGAGCGCCATTTTCAAATCAAAAATTGATGCAGATTCAATGGGCTATATCTAGCCTAAAAATAAGAGGATTTTATGGCAGCAGCAATTCAACAACGCGCAGAACTTCAACGCCGCATTTGGCAAATCGCTAATGATGTACGCGGTTCCGTCGATGGTTGGGATTTTAAACAATATGTTTTAGGTACACTTTTCTATCGTTTTATCAGCGAAAACTTTGCTAACTATATTGAAGGCGGCGATGATAGCGTTGATTATTCTGCTTTTAATGATGACGACCCTATTATTGCAGCGATCAAAGAAGACACCATCAAAGCAAAAGGCTATTTTATTTACCCAAGCCAATTATTTAAAAATGTCGTGGCGGCAGCCAACACTAATCCGAATTTAAATACAGACCTAAAAAGCATTTTTACAGATATCGAAAACTCCGCTACTGGCTACCCTTCCGAACAGGATATCAAAGGCTTATTTGCTGATTTTGATACCACCAGCAACCGCTTAGGCAATACCGTTGCCGATAAAAACAGCCGCCTAGCTGCTGTATTAAAAGGCGTTGCTGAGTTAGATTTTGGTGACTTTGAAGATAATCATATTGATTTATTCGGCGATGCTTACGAATTTTTAATTTCCAACTATGCCGCCAATGCCGGTAAGTCGGGGGGAGAGTTCTTTACGCCACAATGCGTTTCCAAGCTAATTGCTCGACTGGCTTTATATGGACAAGACAAGGTCAATAAAATTTACGACCCGGCAGCTGGTTCCGGTTCTTTATTATTGCAAGCAAAAAAACAATTTGATGAACACATTATTGAAGAAGGATTCTTCGGGCAGGAAATTAATCACACCACTTATAACCTTGCCCGTATGAATATGTTTTTGCATAACATTAACTACGACAAGTTTGATATCGCCCTTGGCAACACTTTAATGAATCCGCAATTTGGTGAGGATAAACCCTTTGATGCTATCGTTTCCAACCCGCCTTATTCCGTGAAATGGATTGGCTCAGACGACCCGACACTGATTAACGATGAACGCTTTGCCCCTGCCGGCGTGCTTGCGCCAAAATCGAAAGCGGACTTTGCCTTTATTTTGCATGCATTAAGTTATCTTTCAGCAAAAGGCCGTGCGGCGATTGTCTCCTTCCCCGGCATTTTTTATCGCGGCGGTGCGGAGCAAAAAATTCGTCAATATTTGGTGGATAATAACTATGTAGAAACGGTAATTGCCTTAGCGCCTAATCTCTTTTTCGGCACCAGTATTGCGGTGAATATTTTGGTGCTTTCCAAACATAAACCCGATACCCAAACCCAATTTATTGATGCCAGCGGTTTATTTAAATCCGCCACCAATAACAACATTTTGGAAGAGGAACATATCGAGCAAATTCTCAAACTCTTTGCCGATAAAGAGGATGTGCCTCATTTAGCCAAATCCGTGTCCTTTGAAGACATCGTTAACAATGAATACAACCTTGCGGTGAGTTCTTATGTAGAACAAAAAGACACCCGTGAAGTCATTGATATCGATAAACTCAACGCAGAAATTAAACAAACCGTTGCCAATATCGACCGCTTGCGCGCAGAAATTGACAAAATTGTGGCGGAGATTGAGGGGTAAAATGTAGGGTGGGCTTCAGCCCACCAATTTACGATAACTGGCGGTGGGCTGAAGCTCACCCTACGAGGAACAACAAAAAATACCATGAAAAACAACCGCACTTTTTTAGAAAAATTATTGGATGGGGCTGAGGTTGAGTGGAAGCCTTTAATTAAAGTAGCATCTTTGACAAGAGGGAGAGTTATATCAAAGGAGTATTTAGCTGATAATTTAGGTGATTATCCGGTATATAGTTCTCAAACTGTCAATAATGGTGAAATTGGAAAAATAAACTCATTCGACTTCGATGGAGAATTTGTTAGTTGGACTACTGATGGTGCTAATGCAGGAACAGTATTTTATCGGTCAGGAAAATTCTCAATCACAAATGTTTGTGGCTTGATAAAAATTCAAAATAACCTTGAACTAAACTATAAATTTTTATTTTATTGGCTCTCAATTGAAGCAAAGAATCATGTTTATTCAGGTATGGGAAATCCCAAACTAATGAGCCACCAGATGGAAAAAATCCTAATCCCAATCCCCCCACTCCCCGTCCAAACCGAAATCGTAAAAATTTTGGACGCATTGACAGCACTTACCAGCGAGCTTACCAGCGAGCTTACCAGCGAGCTTACACTACGCCGGAAGCAGTATGAATATTATCGGGAAAAATTGTTATCTTTCGATAGTTTAGAGCAATTAAATATGGGGGGGGCGAAGAAGAAACTTATTGATGTTGCAATTTATGTAAAAGTACGCATCTTGGCTGATAAGTTGGATAAAGAAAATTACGTAGGTGTAGAAAATTTACTTCAAAACAAAGTGGGTAAAACAAGCTCCAATTATGTACCAACTGATGGTGCGTTTATTGAGTATCTTCCCAATGATATTTTGATTGGGAATATTCGTCCCTATTTAAGAAAAATTTGGCTATCGGATCGAAAAGGAGGAACAAATGGAGATGTGTTAGTTATACGCTTAACAGACGAAAACATTCTTCCTCGCTATCTTTATCATATATTGGCAAATGAACATTTCTTTGAATACAACGTTAAATATTCAAAAGGTGCCAAAATGCCTCGAGGAGATAAAGCTGCAATTTTACAATATGAGTTTGACGTACCTACATTCGAACAACAGCAACGCATCGTTTCAATCCTCGATAAATTTGAAACTTTAACCAACTCCATCACCGAAGGCTTGCCGCTGGCGATTGAACAAAGCCAAAAGCGGTATGAGTATTACAGGGAATTGTTATTGAATTTCTCGTAACCCGTAGGGTGGGCTTCAGCCCACCAATTAACAATCATAAATAAAACGGTGGGCTAAAGCCCACCCTACAAAACGCACTAACTCCATCACCGAAGGCTTGCCTTTAGCGATTGAGCAAAGCCAAAAGCGGTATGAATATTACAGGGAATTATTATTAAATTTCTCGTAACCGTAGGGTGGGCTTCAGCCCACCAATTAACAATCATAAATAAGACGGTGGGCTAAAGCCCACCCTACAAAACTACAATTTGGAATAATATATGCCTAATTATCGCCGCGATTTTACTAAAGGTGGATTGTATTTTTTCACAATTGTTTTACAAGATAGGGCAAAATCTTATCTAACTGACTATATCAATGAATTTAGATCTGCATATAAACAAACTTGTGAACATTATCCATTCGAAACAGTAGCAATTTGTATTTTGCCCGATCATATTCATTTACTGATGCAATTACCTGAAAATGATGATAATTACGCAATACGTATCGCATATTTAAAAACACAATTTACACGACAACTTCCCAAAGAATGCCGACAATTTAATAAAAATAGACAAAAATATCGAGAATCAGGTATTTGGCAACGCCGATTTTGGGAGCATTTAATTCGTGATGATAAAGATTTGGCGAATCATTTGGATTATATTTATTACAATCCTGTGAAACACGGCTATGTTGAGGTAGTAAAAGATTGGCCGTATTCTTCCTTCCATCGTGATGTGAAAGCAGAGATCTATCCTGAAGATTGGGGAGGCAACCCAGATTTGAAAATTAAAGGCGATATATAACAATACCGTAGGATGGGCTTCAGCCCACCAATTAACAAATAAATAAAACGGTGGGCTTTAGCCCACCCTACAAATTTGAGAAGAAATAATGAACGACTTAATCATCTACAACACCGATGACGGCAAATCCCACGTTGCTTTATTAGTTGTTGAAAATGAGGCCTGGCTAACCCAAAATCAGCTTTCCGAACTTTTTGACACCTCTGTACCAAATATAACCACTCATATAAAAAACATATTACAAGACAAAGAGTTAGATGAGTTTTCAGTTATTAAAGATTACTTAATAACTGCCCAAGATGGCAAGCAATATCAAGTAAAACATTATTCTCTTGATATGATTCTCGCCATCGGCTTTCGTGTGCGTAGCCCTCGTGGGGTACAGTTTCGCCGTTGGGCGAATACGCAATTACGTACTTATTTAGATAAAGGTTTTCTATTAGATAAAGAGCGGTTGAAAAATCCGCAAGGTCGATTTGATCATTTTGATGAATTACTGGAACAAATTCGTGAAATTCGAGCCAGTGAATTGCGGTTTTATCAAAAAGTACGAGAGTTATTTAAATTATCCAGTGACTACGATAAAACAGATAAAGTCACTCAAATGTTTTTTGCCGAGACACAAAATAAGTTGATCTATGCCATTACACAACAAACCGCCGCAGAGCTCATTTGTACGCGTGCAAATGCCGAGCTACCTAATATGGGACTCACCTCTTGGAAAGGTACTGTTGTACGTAAAGGGGATATTATTACCGCTAAAAACTATTTAACTCATGATGAATTAGATTCTTTGAATCGTTTAGTGATGATCTTTTTAGAAAGTGCCGAATTACGTGTTAAAAACCGTCAAGATCTGACATTGAATTTCTGGCGTAATAATGTAGATAATTTAATTGAATTTAACGGTTTTCCGTTGCTTATCGGCAATGGAACCCGAACTGCAAAACAAATGGAAACCTTTACCAAAGAACAATATGCCTTATTTGATCAAGTCAGAAAACAGCAAAAACGCATACAGGCTGATAATGAAGATTTAGAAATTTTAGAAAAATGGCAAAAAGATCTGAAAAAGCAAAAAAATCAATAATTAAGGAAAATTTATGATCCAATACAAAACCATCGCCGAATCCAATAATTTTATCGTTTTAGATCAATATAATAAGTTTGTTGAAGAGCCTAATGCTGGTTACCAAACGGAAGGGAGACTTGAGCGTGAATTTATTCGTGATTTACAAGCGCAAGGATATGAGTATTTACAAGGACTTAATAATCACGATGAACTGATTAAAAACTTACGAGTTCAATTACAACGATTGAATAATGTAGTTTTCTCTGATGCGGAATGGCGACGTTTTTTAGAAGAATATTTAGATAAACCGAGCGATAGTCTAATCGAGAAAACCCGTAAAATTCATGATGACTATATTTATGATTTTGTGTTTGATGATGGACACATTCAGAATATTTATCTGCTAGATAAGAAAAATCTTGCCAATAATGCCCTGCAAGTTATCAATCAATTTGAACAAACCGGCAGCTATGACAATCGTTATGATGTGACGATTTTGGTGAATGGTTTACCGCTTGTGCATATCGAACTGAAAAAACGTGGCGTGGCCATTCGTGAAGCCTTTAATCAAATTCACCGCTATAGCAAAGAAAGTTTCAATAAAGAAAATTCGCTCTTTAAATATATTCAGATTTTTGTCATTTCTAATGGCACAGATACCCGCTACTTTGCCAATACCACCAAGCGAGATAAGAACAGCTATGACTTTACAATGAATTGGGCAACGGCAAAAAATACTCTAATTAAAGATTTAAAGGATTTTACGGCGACATTCCTACAAAAACATACCCTGCTAAACGTGTTGGTAAATTACTGCGTGTTTGATGTTTCTGACACCCTATTGATTATGCGCCCCTATCAAATAGCCGCCACCGAGCGTATTTTATGGAAAATTAAAAGTTCATATCAGGCGAAAAATTGGAGCAATAAAGACAGTGGTGGCTACATTTGGCACACTACAGGCTCAGGCAAAACGCTCACCAGCTTTAAAGCCGCACGCCTTGCAACGGAATTAGACTTTATTGAAAAAGTATTCTTCGTAGTAGATAGAAAAGATTTGGACTATCAAACCATGAAAGAATACCAACGCTTTTCGCCGGATAGTGTAAATGGTTCGGAAAGTACGGCTGGGCTAAAACGCAATATCGACAAAGACGACAATAAAATCATTGTTACCACCATTCAAAAACTCAACAACCTGATGAAATCGGAAGATAAATTACCGATTTACGATAAACAGGTCGTTTTTATCTTTGATGAATGCCATCGTTCTCAATTTGGTGAAGCGCAAAAAAATCTAACGAGAAAGTTTAAAAAATACTATCAATTTGGTTTTACCGGTACACCGATTTTTGGCGATGACATTATTGATGGAAAATTAATTCGTAAAGGTAACGCCCTAGGTGCGGAAACTACAGAAAGCGTGTTTGGAATCCAACTCCACTCTTACATTATCACCGATGCGATTCGTGATGAAAAAGTGCTGAAATTTAAAGTGGATTACAATGATGTACGGCCACAATTTAAGAGTATTGAAACCGAAAAAAATCTTGAAGCGCTAACAAAACTCGAGAAAAAACAAGCCTTTTTACAACCTAAACGTATTGAGCAAATTGCCCAATATGTTTTAGATAATTTCAAACAAAAGACCCATCGCTTTAATGCAGGTAACAATGGCTTTAATGCCATGTTTGCGGTAAGTAGCGTAGATGCGGCCAAAGTTTACTACCAAACTTTTAAACGTTTACAAAGCACAGTTCCAAATCCGCTGAAGATTGCAACGATCTTCTCTTTTGCGGCAAACGAAGAACAAGATGCGATTGGCGATATTGTCGATGAAAGTTTTGAAGTGGAGGCAATGAACTCCTCTGCTAAGGAATTTTTAAAATCTGCCATTGATGATTACAACGGCTATTTTGCGACAAGTTATGATGTGGATGGTAAATCTTTCCAAAACTACTATCGTGATCTCGCCAAACGCGTCAAAAACAAAGAAGTGGATTTACTGATTGTCGTTGGGATGTTTTTAACTGGTTTTGATGCGCCAACCTTAAACACGTTATTTGTGGATAAAAACCTGCGCTACCATGGTTTGATTCAAGCTTATTCTCGAACGAATCGCATTTACAACAGCACCAAAAGTTTTGGCAATATTGTGACCTTCCGAGACTTGGAACAAGATACCATTGATGCGATTACCCTTTTCGGTAAATCCAATACGCGCAATGTCGTTTTGGAAAAAAGTTACCAAGAATATATGGAAGGCTTTACCGATGCGGGTGTGGCCCGTCGTGGGTATTTAGAGGTTATTGCTGAATTGCAAGAACGCTTTCCGGATCCAGACGTAATTCAAACGGAAAAAGACAAGAAAGACTTTGTGAAATTATTTGGTGAATATTTGCGAGTTGAAAATATTCTGCAAAACTACGATGAGTTCGCTGCTTTGCAGGCATTTCAATCGCTCGATACCAGCGATGCAAAAGCCGTTGAAGCCTTTAAAGAAAAATATTATTTAACGGACGAAGCTTTTGCTGAAATGCAACCTATTGATATGCCAAGCGAACGCCGCATTCAAAATTACCGTTCAACTTACAACGATATTCGGGATTGGCTCCGTCGTCAAAAAGATGGCGAGGAAAAAGCAAAATCGACCATTAATTGGGACGATGTGGTGTTTGAAGTGGATTTATTAAAATCCCAAGAAATCAATCTGGATTACATCTTGGAATTGATTTTTGAACACAATAAAAAAATGAAAAATAAAGCTGAGCTGATTGATGAAATTCGAACCACAATCCGAGCGAGCCTAGGTAATCGAGCCAAAGAAAGTTTGATTGTAGATTTTATCAATCAAACTGACTTAGATAGCATTGTCGATAAAGCCGGTATTATTGAATCCTTCTTCCAATTTGCCCAAAAAGAGCAACAGAAGGAAGCTGACGAATTAATTAGCAGTGAAGGCCTGAATATTGATGCTGCGAAGCGCTATATTAACGTGTCCTTAAAACGCGGATATGCTAGCGAACAAGGTACGGATTTAAATGATGCCCTACCGAAAATGAGTCCGCTTAATCCGCAATATCTCACGAAAAAACAAAGCATTTTCCAAAAGATCGTTGCCTTTGTTGAGAAGTTTGTTGGGATTGGTGGAGCGGTTTAGCTTAAAACGCCCCATTAAAAATAAAAGTTTTTGCCAAAATATCACGTAAGTCATTGATTTTATCAGTAATAATTTAAAAATGGATTTTATCGGGTTTAAATGCCGATTTTGGCCATAATCCGTGGGGCTTGGGTGGGAAAGTGAATAAAAAAGGTGCAATCTTTCGATTAGCACCTTTTTTCATTGTTCTACGTTTGAGATTAGAAAGTTAATACTTTATCGGCCCATAATGTCCATTCGGAGACATCGTCTAAAGTACCGAGGGTAACGCCATCGATTAATTTAGCATCTAATAAACCACGAGCTTTTACGCAGCTGGTGCAAAGTTTAATTTCAGCACCTTGTGCCGCTAAAATATCGATAAGTTGTTGGATATTGAACCCTTCATTTGGATTTTGTCCTGCGATACCGCATAAAATCGCATCAGAAAAGCAAAATAATTTGATATTTACATCCTTGCTGTGCTCTTCTTTCATATTAATAGCGAAACGAACCGCATTGAAGGTTTTTTCTCCACTGTATGTGGAATCATTGACGATAAAAAGAATATTTTGCATAACGCACTCCTTGTTGCAATGCTATAAAAAATGAAGGCGTAATAAATTACGCCTCTATGAAATTAGCCAACCCAAACGAATTTGGCTACAAACAATAAAGACACCACCCACACCGGGGCGTTGACCTCGCGTATTCTACCCGTACCTACCTTCATCACGCAATAGCTAATAAAGCCAAAGGCAATCCCTTCAGTGATGGAATAGGTAAATGGCATCATGGCCGCGGTGATAAAGGCCGGAGTGGCTTCAGTTAAATCTTCCCAGCTCACACGAATAAGACTGGATGCCATTAAAATCCCTACATACACCAATGCTCCGGCTGTTGCATAAGCCGGTACCACACTAGCAAGCGGAGAAAAGAAAATCGTGAGTAAGAATAAGACACCGACTGTAACAGCCGTTAAACCGGTTCTACCGCCAACGGAAACGCCGGCGCCACTTTCGATATAGGTACTGATAGCCGATGTGCCGATGTAAGAACCCACTACTGCACTGACACTATCCACATACAGGGCCTGTTTCATTTTCGGGAAACGGCCTTTTTCATCGCTGAAACCGGCTTTATCGGTAACGCCCAGCAAAGTGCCCGATGAGTCAAATAGATTCACCAGTAGGAAGGAGAAAATAATGCCAAGCAAAGCTGTATCTAACGCGCCGGCAATATCCACTTTACCCACGACCGCGCCTAGACTTGGCGGCATAGAAACAATGCCTTGGAACATGACTTGATCATCAACTAAAAGCGCTAATCCAGTCACTACCGCAATAGAAATTAATACACCGGAAAAAATATTGCGGGCGGCTAAGACCACGATAATGAAAAAGCCTAATACACCAAGCAAGACTTTCGGATCATGTAAATTGCCTAACGCAACCAAGGTCGCCGGATTGGCTACAACCAATCCCATATTTTTAAAGCCAATTAACGCAATAAAAAAGCCGATACCGGCACCAATTCCCACCCGTAGTGAAAGCGGAATGGAAGCCATAAGCCAATAACGGATTTGGAATAAGGTTAACACGAATAAACCGATAGAGCCCCAGAAAATAGTGCCCATGCCCACTTCCCATGAATATCCCAGCTTGCCGACAACTACATAAGCGAAGAACGCATTTAGCCCCATGGCGGGTGCGAGAGCAATCGGTAAATTACTGAATAAGCCCATGGCGATAGTGCCTAGTGCGGCAATTAAACAGGTGGTGACGAACACGACCTGTTTATCCATGCCGGCATCGCCTAATACGGATGGATTCACAAATACGATATACACCATTGTAAAAAAGGTGGTGATACCGGCGATAATTTCAGTTTTAGTAGTACTGCCCTTTTCTTTAATTGAAAAAAGCCGTTCAAGTAACGATTGTTGCATTGGTTTTCCCTTCAATTAATAACCTTGATAATAAATAGCTTCAAGCAATTTCACGCCCAATAAGGCGATGTTGAAACGTTGCTCATCGGCAACCGTCCAAAATTCAATCCCATTTTCAACCGCACTTTGTTGGCTGATGTGCAATTTCACGCCCTCTTCAGCATTTTCATTTTCACCATTAATTACCGGCGTAATCAGACTATCGTGCAATTCAATCAATGGGTTTTGCGGTTGGAAATCAAATTCATAATCGGCAAGCGCGGTCACTTTTTGAGCCATTCCGTAGAATACGGGCACTTGAATTTGATGGAAAATCACATTGTCCAACTGCGGAAAGATTTTTTGTAATTGCAGATTTAAATTCGTGGCTTGCTGTGGAAAAACATCAAAAGCAAAGCGGGTTTCCCCCTCTTCTAGTGGCATACCATTGAGTAAACGTGCAGTTTGCCCGGCCAGTTTATTAACGGTTTCTCCATTGGTATAAGAAGCCGGCAAAAGTGATGTTGCAAAAACCTGAGTTAAATTCGTTTGCTGTGTGATAGAAGCTAGAGATAGAGCCAGTTGGCTCACTTGTGGATCCGGCAAGCTAACAATGTTACGTTGTCTTAACTCCGTGAGAGCTTGCTCATTAATGGTTGGTACTACAACCGGTACATCGGATAATGCGGAACAAATACCTTTTAAATCCACGACTACGCAGCCGCTTTCTGCCGCTTGGGCTAACAGTGGCGCTTGTTCGATTTGACCGGCAAACAACAGATAATTAACACTTTCCCATTCAACCTCTTCGGGCGCTAATTGAGCAACGGCTTTATTACGAAAACGCACTGCTTGCTCTTCTTCAAAGGGATAGATTTCCACAATGGAAACTTTCTCTATTTCCAACTGAGTTTGCTCAAGGGCTTCGGCAATTTTTTCGCATAGATCAAATTCTGCTGCGATGGCAATATTTAGGCTTGCGTCCATTTTTCTCTCCACTGTAGAATATTTTTTCGAACGCGGCATTCTACCGAAATTACCCCGCTAAATATAGAAGGAAATAGCATGACTCCGGCAATTGATTTATTAAAAAAACATAAAATCCCTTTCACTTTGCATACCTATGATCACGACCCAAACAACACTCATTTTGGCGATGAAGCCGCTGAAAAACTCGGTCTTGATCCCCGTCAATCCTTTAAAACCCTATTGGTTGCAGAAAATGGTGATCAGAAAAAGCTGGCCTGCTTTGTCCTTTCAACGGCCAATATGTTGAATTTAAAAAAAGCGGCAAAAGCCGTTGGTGTGAAAAAGGTTGAAATGGCAGATAAAGAGGCTGCACAAAAAAGCACAGGATATTTGGTGGGTGGCATTAGTCCATTAGGACAAAAAAAACGGGTGAAAACTGTTATTCATTCCGAGGCATTGGAGTTTCAAACTATTTATGTGTCCGGTGGAAAACGGGGATTGAGTGTAGAATTAGCGCCGCAGGACTTAGCCACCGTATTAAACGCAGAGTTTGTCGATATTGTGGATTAAGCCATTTATCAATGTGACATAAAAACGCCCGGTAAAATTTGTTTATTTTAGTTAAAACCAGCATAACCCATTGATTTTTATAGAGCTCATATAAAAAACAAATTTTCGTGACAGGGCTAAATAAAAAGCCGCATCAACAATGCAGCTTTTTTACGATTCAAATCAATTAGAAGCTGGAAGTATCTTGGAATAAACCCACTTTCAAATCGGTTGCAGTATAGATTACGCGACCATCAACTTCCACTTCACCATCAGCCATTCCCATTACCAATTTACGGTTAATTACACGTTTCATATTGATGCGATAAATCACTTTTTTCGCAGTTGGGAGAATTTGTCCGGTAAATTTCACTTCACCTACACCTAATGCACGACCTTTACCTTTGCCGCCAACCCAACCAAGGAAGAAACCGACTAATTGCCACATCGCATCTAAGCCTAAACAGCCCGGCATTACCGGATCACCGATAAAGTGACAAGCAAAAAACGGTAAATCCGGGTGAATGTCTAACTCGGCTTCAATATATCCTTTGCCAAAAGCACCACCGTCTTCGGTCATTTTCACAATACGATCCATCATCAACATGGTCGGAGCCGGGAGTTGTGGACCTTCTTTACCAAATAATTCGCCGCGACCGGAAGCTAATAAATCTTCATAGGTATAGCTACTTTTGATGTTTGGTGTACAAGTGTTTGGCATTGTAATTTCCTCATTAAACTGATTTTGCTTGGAATTAAGCAATAGTCGCGCATTCTATGGGGAAACTTAAATGAAGTAAATAGCGAACAGTTGTTAGCTAAAGTTGTCGGATCAGTCAATACGCAATAAGATATAAAAGAAAAGCGAACCGAAGTTCGCTTTTTTCAATTAGGATTTAAAGAAATCCAACCATCCTTTTTTCGGCGTTTCCGAACGGAACGCAATACGTTTTTGAATTAAGCGGGAAATCGGTTCTTTGTCCTTGGCATAATCTTCTTTTTCTTCCAACAAATCACGATCAAACAAAATGTTGGCGGTTTGATAAATATCTTCCACCGGATAAATAAAGAATTGCTCGTTTTTTACCGCCTCAACTACGTCGTTAGATAAACTGAGTTGCTGTATGGTTGTGGCCGGAATAATGACTCCTTGTTTTCCGGTTAAACCGCGACGCTGACAAATTGTGAAAAAGCCTTCGATTTTATCGTTAACCCCACCAACCGCATGCACCAATCCAAATTGATCAATGGTGCCGGTAATTGCAATATTTTGTGGCAACGGTAAATCGGCAAGCGCGCTAATCAACACGGAAAAAATCGCTAGAGAAGCACTATCGCCATCAATCTCACCATAGGATTGCTCAAATACCAAAGACGCGGAAAAAGGTAATTGGGAAGGCAAATCTAAAATTCCGGCAAGGCAAGCTTCAGAAATCATCATCCCTTTTCCGTGGAGATTACCCGCCAATTCATTTTTACGTTCTACATCCACGACTTCACCATCACCAAATTGCACCAAACAACTAATCCGCGAAGGCTCGCCAAAACAAACCGGTGTGCCCGGATATTCAATCACCGATAGGCCATTAATCTGGCCAACAATTTCACCATCAGTTTCCACATAAATTTGCTCGTTGAGAATATCGGCATAGGTTCGTTCCCGCAAAAAACCATGTTGTTGACGTTTTTGCTGGAAAACGGCTTCAAAATCGTCGGCGGTTAAGGTTTGTTTTTGTGACAACGTCGCAGCATTCAGTAACATTTCACGAATGGTTAGCGGTGAAATATCGATTAATAAGCGATCTTCACTTTCCCGTACCAATAATTGATAGATTTTATTTAATGCTCCGGAGTCCAGATCTAATGCTAATTCAGCGGCTTGACATAACACATAATTCGCCCAAGTTTGCTGGTTTTCCATTTCGGCAATGGAATAATAACTTTCAATTTCCGCATAATCGGCAAATTGATAAAGAGCCTCTTCCAATTCACCTAAGGTCGCAATTTCCGTGCGATTTCCCAAAATAATCACTTTTAAATCAAGCGACATACTTGGAATATCACAAGGCAGCGCTTTAAAAGGATGAGCCGATTGCCAATCAAAGGTCTGGGTTTGTAACAGATGTTTTAAGCGTTGCCATAAATCAAATTGATTTAGCAGGCATGCAGCGCTCAGTATTAACACACCGCCGTTTGCTTGGTGTACCAAACCTTTGCTTAATAAAATATCCTGCGAACTTGGATGCTGACGCACCTTGCCAAAAAGCTGAAACTGATCGCAATTTAACGCTGTAATGACCTCGCCTTGGGAGGCAAAGTTGTCGGTGAGATCACGAGCTGGCTCAACATAAACCTGCGGAAAAGAAAAGGAATCCCCTTGCTCAACCTGATAATTCACTCCAAAAATCGCATCTGGAGTTGGGCGTATCTCGGTTATAAACTGACTCAGTAAGGCTTGATATTCAGCCGCTTCATCAATTTTTAAAATAAATAAAGAGCGTTTCGGATGGGCTAAAAATAAGGAAAGTGCTTGAGCTGCATTTGGCTGCAAATCCCAAAAGCCGACTTTTTCCGGTGAAAGTTGATTTAAGGTTAATTCAGGTTGCAAGGATTGCCAATTTAAGGCTTGTTCTAGAAAGGCGCTGGAGGTCACAAGATATCTCTGGTTAAAAAAATTATCTGCATTATCGCATAGTTGTTCCCCAGTGAGAATCCGTTATAAAAATCTGCTGGAAAAATCCCTTTAAAACGCGTAACATTGGTTCGGTTACCACGTCACTAAAGAATACGAAATTATGAGATATCAAAAACTTGAAAACCAAGAAGCCAGTTGGAAATGGAGCTATTTAATTCGCAAACATCGCGAAGGCGAAAAAATCACCCGTTATGCGGAAAATAGCCTAGAAGAAAGCAAAGTACAGGAATTAATCGAATGCCAAAATTATCCGGAAAAAATCGAAGAATGGATTAGTAACCATCTCTCAGCCGATTTACCGGTAAAATTAGATCAAGCGATTCGTGCCCGCCGTAAACGCTTTTTCAATGCGGAAAAACAATCCACCAAGAAAAAATCTATCGATTTGGAATATGCGGTTTGGTTTCGTTTGTCGCGCTATTCCCAAAAAATGAAAATGACTCTATCTGAAACCATCATGTATATGATTGATGAACGGGAAAGTAAGGCCTTGTATGAAAGCCAAATGACCGCAATGAAAGCGGGCTTGAAAAATCTACTGAAAAAATAACTGCAATAAAAAAGGCAAGGTTTTTAAACCTTGCCTTTGAGTTACGCTAAATAGAGAAGATTTTTTGAACGCTTGCGCGTTCGGTTTATTCCACTATCGGAATAATCTTTGTGGCGTGGGAACCTTTGTCCCCATGGATCACGTCAAATTGCACTTTTTGACCGGCTTTTAAAGAGCGATATCCATCCATTTCAATCACCGAATAATGTGCAAAAATATCGGAGTCCACACCTTCGGCGGAGATGAACCCAAATCCTTTTGCATTGTTAAACCATTTAACTACTCCAATTTCCATACTGAACCTCTAGGCAACGCCATAATACAGATAAATAATAAGGTGGAAGCCTTATCCCCTTAACTTGTTGGGGCGTATACTCAACGATTTCATCTATGTATTCAACTGACAATCTCAAAAAATGATAACTTGATCACAAAATATTTTATTTTTCCCTTGTCTTTTCGTTTTCCGCTTTACCGTGAATCTCACGCAATGCTTTGGCGACGATTTGAATAGCCTCTCCGCTACTTATTCCTTGCGCCATTAATTGCTGAATTTGTTCCACCGCTTTTTGCTGTTGTTCGTGGGTTAAATGAATATCAAACATAATCTACCAACCAAAAATTTCTATGAGTTTTTGCCATTGTTCATCTACATCAGCCCGAATTTCCACCATCTCATGACTGTAAGGGTGGCAAAAACGTAACATTTCAGCATGTAAAAATAAACGATTTACCCCACAATGGGTTGTCAATGCTCGATTCTGATGCAGATCACCATATTGGGTATCACCCAAAATTGGGTGAAAAATATGTTTTAGATGTCGCCGTAGCTGATGTTTACGGCCAGTTTGCGGGAAAAGACGTACTAAGGAATAGCGACTGGTCGCATAACGCCCCACTGCGTAAGGCATTTCCACGGTCTGTAAACCACAATAATCGGTAATTGCCGGTTGTGGCTGTTTATCGGTTTCAGCAAATTTATCGGCAATTTTGTCTAGTCGAGGTTTCAACGGATAATCAATCCGTCCTTCCCCCAATAAATAACCGCGCACAATCGCCAAATAGGATTTCTCCATCGTTTTCTCGGCAAATTGTTGGCACAGTAAATTGGCGGTTTCACTATCCAAGGCAAAGAGCAATACGCCAGAAGTCGGCCGATCCAAGCGGTGAATCGGAAATACATGACGCCCCAACTGATCTCGCAAGGTTTGCATAACGAAACGCGTTTCGTGGGTATCCAACCAACTGCGGTGCACCAACATTCCGGCCGGTTTATTCACCGCCACCAGCACTTCATCTTGATATAAAATCTCAAGCATCTTGTTGATTCTGCAGTAATTCTTCTAATTGGCGCAACGGTTCTAATAATTCTGACAATGCCTCAAATTCGGCCATTGCTTCCTCCAAATAAGGGGAAACGGCAATTTGACTCGGCAATGCAGCACCGCTGTCTAATAAGGCATGCATTCGGGGAATAAAAATCCACTGTAACCATTCAGTCGGTTCCATGGTATCCAATGCAAAGGGTTGTTCGCTAATAAAGGCGGCCGGCGCCGGTGGATTGGTCTGCCATAATTGCAGACGTTGCATGACGATTTGCAATTGTTGCAAATGCTCTCTGGTTTGTTGCTGCATCTTATTCTCCCAAAAAGCGCGCATTCTACGCAAAAAAACAGTCGAATTTTAAGTTTTAAAATCAACCCTAATAAAATCAATGACTTAGGTGTTATTTAAAGAAAAACGTAGAAAATTGATGGGGCGTTTTAGCGCTAAATGTCTAATCCCAACTATGTAATACGCGAAAATCCGGGTAATCGCGCATCTCAATATCCGATTGTAAAACCCGTTCTACATTAGCACTTGGCGGTCCTTGGTGAAGCCAAGTCGATAATTGAGCGACAGCTTCCGGTGTTCCTTGGGCAATCACCTCAACACTACCATCTAGACAATTGCGCACCGTACCGTACACCCCTAGTTTTTGTGCCTGCCGCCAAGTAAAGTAACGAAATCCGACGCCTTGCACACGCCCATACACTTGAAATTTGCCTGCTATCATGATTGCTCCATAAACATACAAAATTCGGCCTTTTGCCTATTTCCATTTGATGAAAATTAGCATAGCATACGCAACCACTTGTTTCATTTATAAATATAAAAGGAGTAATTATGAAATTACGCGCAATTGCACTGGGTTTGGCAGTACTCACAGCCAGCGGCAGCTCAATGGCAGGGATGGTCAATGCGTCATCCAATCTTTCCGTTTTAGCCGTAGATGGCCAAAAAGCCTCTAAATCCCTGCTAAAAAATACCACTTCATTTAACGCCGAAGCAGGTCAAACCCACCAGGCCGTAGTTCGTTTATCAGAAGTGCTTGGTTCAGCCAATAACCAAGAATTATTTGAATCCTCGCCAATTATCGTGACTTTCCAAGGTAACAGCCAAGATTTACAAATTACCGCACCAACCATTCGTTCTAAAGACGATGCTGAAAAATTCAACAAAGCCCCATCCATCACCGTTACCACCAAATCCGGTCAAGCTGTTGATGCTAAAGTGGATGTGTTAAAACAAGAAGGGCTTTTCCCAACGGCCAACGTAGTAAGCGATTTAGCGGAATATAACGCCTCTAACGCACCAGCTGCAGTTGCCGCTTTTGCTGCCGGTAATGCGGCCGCAATGCCGGGTGTTGCCTCCACTAAAGCCAGCAAAGGCAAAATTGTGGTGCAAGGGGAAAATGTTGCTGAACAACAATTACAATATTGGTTCCAACAAGCCGATAAAGAAACCCAAACCCGTTTCTTGAACTGGGCTAAAAAACAAAAATAATTTGTTAACAATAAGAAAGAAAAGTGGGCTTTAGGCTCACTTTTTTATTACATCAACTGAAGAAGGAAAAAGCATGAATCGTTGGCTAAATGCGAAAGTCATTGCAGCCATTCCGGTGTTTATTGCACTCAATTTGGCGGCTGTCGGCATTTGGGCATTTGATATTTCGGCACAGGCCATGCCCTTAGTTTTGGGGATTATTGCCGGTGGTTTAGTGGATTTGGACAATCGCCTAACTGGTCGTTTAAAAAATGTGTTTTATACCCTCGTGGCTTTTTCTATCTCCACTTTTATCGTACAGCTAAATATCGGACAACCGCTCCAATATATTTTGCTGATGACCGCAATAACCTTTATTTTTACCATGATTGGTGCGGTTGGGCCACGCTATAACACCATCGCTTTTGGAACACTAGTAGTCGCAGTCTATACCACCCTCACCTACTTACCCGATAATCAGCAAAGTTGGTTTATTAATCCTTTAATGATCCTGCTCGGCACATTGTTGTATAGCGTAGTCACACTCATTGTTTATCTGTTTTTTCCCAATCGTCCGGTGCAAGAAAACGTCGCCAAAGCCTTCTGTGCCCTGGGTGAATATTTAGATGCTAAATCCACCTTTTTCGATCCCGATGAAATTGAGCAAATTGAACACAAGCAACTGAATGTGGCGATGAAAAATGCCAATGTAGTAAGCGCCTTTAATTTAGTTCGCACAGCCTTGTTTCACCGTATTCGGGGACAACATCGCCATCCTCGCACCCAACGAATGTTGCGCTATTACTTTATCGCTCAAGATATTCATGAACGGGCCAACTCCAGCCATTTTGATTATCAACAATTAGCCGAAACCCTCAAAAATACCGATTTAATTTTCCGTATTCAGCGTCTTTGGGAATTACAGGCTCAAGCCTGCCATGAAATGACCGCTGCATTACGACAAAATCAACCTTATCACTACAATCTGCGGGTTGATAAAGCCCTGCAAGGCACCATGCAATCCTTTGAATTGTACGCTCGCCAACATCCGGATGCCGATGAGCTAACCGCAATTCAAACACTGTTGGATAACCTACAAAGTATCAACTGGCAATTACGTCAATTAGAGCAGGATAATCCGGATCAGGAAAAATATGCCCAGATCTATGAAGTGCAAATTACCGGCCTAAAAAATATCGTTGCTGCCATCCTAGAGAATTGCACCTTTGAATCCCAATTATTCCGCCACGCAGTGCGCCTGTCGTTGGTAGTCTTGCTATGCTGTTCAATCGTAGAATTTTTCCAATTTAACTTGGGCTACTGGATTTTGCTCACCGCCGTATTTGTTTGCCAACCCAACTACTCCGCCACAAAAAGCCGTTTACGGCAACGGATTGTGGGAACGATTTTGGGTGTATTAGTCGGCTCCGCATTGCCTTATTTAAATCCAACCCTGGAAATGCAATTAGGACTATTGGTGTTAACCAATACCCTATTTTTCTTTTTCCGCAGTAATAATTATAGCTATTCCACCTTCTTTATTACCTTACAGGTATTGATTAGCTTCGATGTAGCCGGTCTTAGTAGTGAAGCCGCATTATTACCGCGCCTACTCGACACCCTGATTGGTACAGCCATTTCTTGGGTGGCCGTTTCCTATCTATGGCCCGATTGGAAATATTTGCAACTGGATAAGGTTAGCCGTCAGGCTATCTATAGCGATGCGCAATATCTATTACATATTTTAAGCCAATTACAATTTGGCCAATCCAACGATCTGCAATATCGCATTGCGCGCCGTAATGCCCATCAATATGCGGCCGCCCTCAGTGCCACCCTGTCTAATATGAACAATGAACCGGACAAATATCAGAGCTATTTGCAACAGGGATTTGATTTACTGAAAATGAATTACTCATTGCTCAGTTATATTTCCGCATTAGGGGCATATCGACAAAAAATGAGTCGTTTGCAGCAAAGCACCCAATTCTTGGCCGGTTTCTATCCTTGTGCTAAAAAAGTGCTGTATGTGTTAGAAAATATTGAAAAATTATCCCCTGAAGTATTTGATAAATTACAACTCAATATCGAGCTAGGGTTGAAGGAAATCCAATGGGATGAAAGCCAGGCCGCAGAAAAAGCCGCCTTCAGCCAACCTTTGCAACAATTAAATTTAATTGCTCAGTTATTGCCGCAAATTTACCAATACTTTCACCCAACGGCCGATTTGCCTTTAATGAACGTACAGCCGGCTGGTTAAACAGTAAAATGTCACGTTTGATTTGAGTTTTTTATTCAACATCAATAAAATCAATAGCTTACATATTATTTTTAATAAAAAACAGTAATCCAAGGGGGCGTTTAGATGTCACATTTAGCGCCCTTTAAAGGCTGTCTATGTACCCCAAATTTCCTATTGTTCTAAGGCGATAAAATCCGCATAATACGCGGTCTACATTTGAGGCTATCGCATGACACATTATCTTCTTCTTATCATCGGCACCGCGCTGATTAACAATTTCGTGTTGGTTAAATTTTTGGGGCTTTGTCCTTTTATGGGCGTATCGAAAAAAATTGAAACCGCACTCGGCATGGGATTGGCGACGATGTTTGTGTTAACCGTAGCCTCCCTGTGTGCCTATTTAGTGGATCATTATCTGTTAATGCCATTTAATGCGCTTTTCTTACGCACCTTGGTATTTATTTTGGTGATCGCTGTGGTGGTGCAATTTACCGAAATGGTGATCAATAAAACCAGCCCAACCCTATATCGTCTCTTGGGTATTTTCCTTCCGCTTATCACCACCAACTGTGCCGTATTAGGCGTTGCGTTATTGAACGTAAATTTAGCGCATAACCTCACCGAATCAGTGGTTTACGGTTTTGGCGCATCCGCCGGTTTTGCTTTGGTATTGGTGCTATTTGCCGCGTTACGCGAGCGCTTAGCAGCCGCTGATGTGCCCTTGCCATTTCGTGGTTCGTCTATTGCCTTGATCACTGCCGGATTAATGTCCTTGGCTTTCATGGGCTTCGCAGGATTAGTGAAATGATTTATTGGTTATTTGCCATTACCGTTACGGTAATTTTTATCGGTTTGTTTTGGAATAAGAAGAAATAATGTATCTGTTACTTGCCATCAGTTTGTTGGCGCTACTATTTGGGGCTATTTTGGGGTATGCCTCTATCAAACTTAAGGTCGAAGCCGATCCCGTGGTGGATAAAATCGATGCGATTTTGCCGCAAAGCCAATGCGGACAATGTGGTTATCCCGGTTGTCGCCCTTATGCCGAAGCCATTGCCAATGGCGATAGCATCACCAAATGCATACCCGGTGGACAACCTACGATAGTGAAGATCGCTGAGATTATGGGCGTTGATGTACCTAGCGGTGATGCACAAGAAGAGCCGGTGACCCAAGTTGCCCTAATCCATGAAGAAATGTGCATTGGTTGCACCAAATGTATTCAAGCCTGTCCGGTCGATGCCATTATTGGTACCAATAAAGCCATGCATACAGTCATCGCCGATCTTTGTACCGGCTGTACCCTTTGCGTAGCACCTTGCCCGACGGATTGTATAAAAATGATTGATGTAAAACCGCAAGTGGATAATTGGAACTGGAAATTCGATGCTAAATTGGTAATTCCCGTGGTAAATACCACTGATAATGAGAAAAAATTAGTGGTGGGGGAATAAATGGCCGATGTATTAAGTCGTTTTGCCAGCGGTAAACTTTGGCAGTTTAAAGGTGGAATTCATCCTCCTGAAATGAAAGCACAATCCAATCACCAACCGATTAGTGCAGCTCCTTTAAGCAAAGATTTTTATGTGCCAGTTAAACAACATGCCGGCAATCCGGGGCGTTTATTGGTACAAGTCGGCGATCGCGTGCTCAAAGGCCAACCACTCACCCAAGGTGATGGGCTACGCGAGTTGCCGATTCACGCCCCTACTTCCGGCCTTGTAAAAGATATTGCGCCTTATGTGGCAGCCCACCCTTCAGGTCTTACGGAAATAATGGTGCATATCGAGGCTGACGGCCTAGATCAATGGCGTGAACAATCCCCCTTAGCCGACTATCTACATCTGCCACCGCAACAATTAGTAGAGCGGATTTATCAAGCTGGAGTGGCCGGGCTAGGTGGCGCAGTATTTCCAACTGCGGCAAAAATCCATTCTGCGGAATCTAAGGTCAAGCTATTAATTATCAATGCTGCTGAATGCGAACCTTATATTAGTTGCGATGATCGCCTAATGCGTGATTACACCGACGAAATCTTGGAAGGTGTACGTATTTTACGTTATCTGCTAAGACCGGAAAAAGTCGTGATCGCCATTGAAGACAATAAACCGGAGGCTATTAGCGCGTTAAAACGTCATCTCAATGGTGCCGATGATATCGAACTGCGGATCATTCCAACCAAATACCCTTCCGGTGCCGCGAAACAATTGATTTATGTACTAACCGGTATGGAAGTGCCGGCCGGTGGCCGTTCTTCAGATATCGGTGTATTGATGCATAATGTCGGAACGGCTTTTGCAATTAAGCGAGCGATAATTGACGATGAGCCATTGATTGAACGCGTAGTCACCCTGACCGGCGATAAAATTAGCCAAAAAGGAAATTATTGGGTGCGTTTAGGTACCCCAATTAATGAATTATTAGCGCATTATGGCTATCAATTCGATGCTCGTTTTCCGGTATTTGCCGGCGGGCCGATGATGGGCCTACAGCTCTTTGATTTAAAAGCACCGGTAAGCAAGGTCGTCAACTGTCTGCTTGCACCGGATCATTTCGAATACGGCGAACCTGAACCTGAACAATCCTGTATTCGCTGCTCTGCCTGTTCCGATGCTTGTCCGGTTAATTTAATGCCGCAACAGCTCTATTGGTTTGCACGTAGTGAAGATCACAAAAAGTCTGAAGAATATTCTCTCAAAGATTGTATTGAGTGTGGAGTTTGTGCCTATGTTTGCCCAAGCCATATTCCACTGATCCAATATTTCCGCCAAGAAAAAGCCAAAATTTGGGAAATCAAAGAAAAAGAAATTAAGGCAGCAGAAGCTAAAGCCCGTTTTGAAGCCAAACAGGCCCGTATGGAACGGGAACAAGAGGCGCGTAAAGCCCGCACCCAACAAGCGGCAGAAAATCGCCGCCAAGAAGTCGCACAAAACCAAGGCGAAGACCCGGTTGCAGCTGCACTTGCTCGGTTAAAAGCCAAACAAGCTGAAAATACGCCACTTGAAATTAAAACGGTGATTTCCGAACAAGGGGAAGTTCAACCGGATAATTCACAATTAATGGCCTTACGCAAAGCCCGACGCTTAGCCAAACAAGCTGCGGAAACTGAAAAATCAACACAAGTTGATACCTCATCAACGGCAACAAATGATTCAGCAAGCGATGATAAAAAAGCCGCTGTTGCCGCAGCACTTGCCCGTGCTAAGGCAAAAAAAGCAGCTCAACTCAATAGTGCTGCCACTGTTGTTGCTGAAAATACAGTAACAGAAACGGCATCAATAGCGGCTGAAACCGATCCGAAGAAAGCCGCTGTCGCGGCTGCCATTGCCCGTGCTAAAGCAAAAAAAGCAGCTCAAACTGATAGCACCACTGCTGTTGCTGAAAGAACGCCAATGGAAACTGCATCGACAACCGATGAGACTGATCCGAAGAAAGCCGCTGTCGCGGCAGCTATTGCTCGCGCTAAGGCGAAAAAAGC